>Ga0208936_1000145_pt1 | contig 10049 bp, 4 predicted proteins | sample June2015DPH_10_2_FD_184701 | JGI IMG/M metagenome (GOLD analysis project Ga0208936, IMG submission 184701) | Peatland microbial communities from SPRUCE experiment site at the Marcell Experimental Forest, Minnesota, USA - June2015DPH_10_10... | ecosystem: Environmental > Terrestrial > Soil >... | reverse complement strand
AGCGGCTACAACTGGCACGATCTCTGTTCAAAGCCCTAACGGTTCTGCCGCGAGCACCACGAACTTCTCCGTTACTCCCAGCAGTGGAATTCCAACAATCACCAGCTTCAGTCCGACAAGCGGAATAGCTAATACGCCAGTCACCGTGATTGGGACCAATTTCGATTTAAATGCAGCAAATGACAAGCTACGACTGAACGCCAGTCAGGCAACTGTGGGCAATGTTACGTCTACGACTATACCGACGACAGTTCCGGCATCGACAGCTTCCGGTCATTTTTCATTGCTCGAACCCGAAGGGAATGCCATCAGTTCTCAAGATTTCTATGTTCCGTTTTTAACTCATGTTCCAGGCGACATCGGATTCACGGCGAGAATCACCGCCGGCGGAAGTTTGCCCGTCACGCTCGCAGCGAGCAAGATCGCATTGGTTTTATTCGACGGAATCGAGGGGCAGCACTTTGATGTTACATGGACTGGTTCAAACTTCTCCACTTGCAACTTATATCTCATTGCTCCGAACAACTCTACGACTAGCACGGTGCCGTGCAACACAGTAAACGGGGATCTGGGGTCAACATATTTGCCTATGAGCGGAACTTACACGATCGGAATCGATCCGGGCACCAGCAGTGGAGGCCTTACGCTTGCGCTTTCTCAGGACGTCCTAGGGACTATTCTTATTAACGGACCATCGGTTCCTGTAACAACAACGGCTGCAGGACAAGACGCAAGATTAACGTTTTATGCGACTGCTGGTCTGCAAATCAATGTCGCTGTCACCAATGTGTCGAACCCTCTAGCCAACGTCGTTGTGTTAGCTCCAGACGGGACGATTCCAGCCAGCGTAAGCATCAACAACAACCCTAGCGGTCAAAATTTCTCGACTGGAGTGCAAACGTTAAATCTGTCTGGCACGTATGAGTTGTGGGTTCAGCACTCTAACAGCAACATCGGGAGCGAAACGCTGCAGATCACAAGCGTTCCGGACGTCACTGCTCAAATCGCAATCGACGGACAGGCTGTCCCAGTGACCACAACTCTACCAGGCCAAGACGCTCGATTGAATTTTTCAGCTTCTGCGGGGCAGCGAATCTTCGTGACTATTAGCAACGTGAGCAATCCCGACGCCGCTGTGTGGCTTGTGATACCTGGGGGGACAACGCAGGGCTCTAGCGTGTTCATTACCAATAATCCTTCAGGGCAGATGTTTTTCATGGACACCCAAAACTTGCCCTGGACAGGTCCTTATCAGCTCTGGGTGCAACACACTGGAACTGCGGTGGGCGGCGAGACGCTGCAGATCAGCAGTGTCCCAGCGGACTTTCCTGGAACGTTGACCGTACCTACGATGGGCGGAACCACAGGCACTGCGCTGCAGGTTCCGACCAGCGGAAATTTAGCTGTGGGACAAAATGCAAGCCTGATGTTTTACGGAACGGCGCAACAGCAATTGAGCTTTACCTTGAAAAACATAACCATCGGAAGTTCACCCACCGCCTGCTACCTCACGATCTCCGATCCAAACAAGACGGTGATATCTGGCAACAATGCTTGCGGAACGGGGAGCAGCGGCTATGTGGACACGTTGACCTTGGGGCTAACGGGGTATTACACAGTCTTCATCGACCCGCAACAGAATGCGGTGGGCAGTCTGTCGATTGCGATTAACAACGCTCAGGACGTGACCACGCCAACCATCTCCATTGGCGGTAGTGCTGTCACCGCAACAACAACAGTTCCCGGACAAGACGTACGTTTGAGCTTTACACCCACTTCATCGGAACGGATCGCTGAATTGGTGAATAACGTAACGAACCCGTATGCCACTTTGAATCTGTGGAGCAGCCCGTCGACTATAGCCTCCATCTCGATTGACAACAATCCCTCAGGTCAAACGTTTTTCCTCGATACACAGCCAGTTAATCAAAGTCAAGTCTACGAGTTGTGGGTACAGCACAGTGGGGCGAATTTCGGAAAAGAGAATCTCCAAATCGCGATTGTTCCAGCCGACCTCAGTCTCAATGCCACCGTGGGAGGATCTGCAGTCAAATTCTCGACCAAGGCGGGGCAGAACGCGAACATACAGTTCACACCCAACACGAGTGAATCGATACATGTCACCTGGACGAGCGGGACATACCCAAGCTCCTTGAATTGCTACATGAGGGTGACAGGGCCAAATGGCTCGACCAACCAAGTCGGATTTGGGAATTGCAATGCGGCCACCGGCAGCATCAATTTGGGTACGCTTTCCTCTGGTCAGTACAACATCTTGGTTGACCCCCAAGCGCAGAGTGCAGGGCAAATGAGCTTAACCGTAACTACTCCTTAGACGAGAGCGAAGATGAACAAGAATCCAAGTTTGAGGTCGTCGTTGATAGTCGGACTCGCAGGCATACTGCTACTTGTTCCCGAAGCTTTCGCGAGAGCGCGCCACAACACTCTGGCTTCGGTGGTCACGAATAATTCTCGGCTTATCGGGAGCGCAAAGACTTTACTTCCCGACGGCAGGCTTCTGATCTCCGGTGGACAGGACAGTAGCGGACGCGCGCAGGTAACGCTGTCCATCCAAGATCCGGTAACAGGAGCCGTAACGGCTTTGAACGTCGGACTGCGCTTTGCGCGCGCGGCCCACACGGCCACCGTTTTGCCAGACGGTACCGTTTTGGTGCTGGGGGGCATTGCTGGAAACGGATCTCTTGTTTTGCAGGCTGAATTGTTCGATCCGCTTTCAGATACCGTTAGATCCCCGACGACCGCGGCACCTGCTGCTCGCGCTTTCCACACCGCCACACTTTTGACCGATGGCCGAGTTTTGATAGCTGGGGGGGCCTTGGCCACCGGTTTACCGGCGAATACGCTTGCACTCTGGGACCCACGCGGGATTAACAGCGCGACGCTGTCGTCCGCTGTTATGGTTCGCCGCAATCACGCTGCCACTCTCTTGCAAGATGGCCGAGTGGTTTTTTCGGGCGGGGAGGATCAGAACGGAACCCCGCTCACTCAGTCCCAGCTTTTCGATCCGCAATCGCAAACGGTCGTTATCGCCGGAAACCCGCAGTCCCTTCAAGAATCCAGCACCGGTCTGACCGAGATGCGGGCGTCTTCGCCGCAGGATGGCGCTCAGAACGTTTCATTGGATGCTCTAATTTCGGTACGCTTTTCGCGGCCGATCCAGATGGCCAGCATCAGCAGCACGACGCTCACCCTGCAAGGACCCGCAGGCATCGTCACCGCGACGGCTATCGCCGCTGAGAGTGGCATGTTGGCGTTCATTACGCCGGCCTCGCCGCTCCTGTCCGGCACGAACTACACGGTAAACGTCGCTGGCGCAGTAGATACTTCCGATCAGAGTGTTGCCTACGCAGAATTCGCTTTCACAACTGCCGGCGGTGTTCCGCAGTCGTCTGACGGCGAAGAGTGGACTCCCACTGCGGACTGGCAAACACATCGTGGACAAACTAATTCCGAACTGCTTCCCGACCTGCAGGGGCCCCGTGGCTCAACGGCTTTGACCGGGCAGGTTCTAAAGCTCAACGGCGAACCCCTAGAACACGTCACTCTTGAAATCGGCAATCGGAGGACCCAGTCGGACAGCACCGGCCGTTTTCTGCTCACCGACATCCCTGCCGGTCATCAAGTGCTGATTATCGAAGGCGCAACGGCGAACAGCCCTGGCAAGAAGTACGGTCGCTATGAATTCGGTGACGAAATCAAGGCAGGCGTAACCAACAAACTCGACTTCAAAATCTGGATGTCTTTGCTCGACGTGGCACACGAAATTACGATTCCCTCACCAACAATACGGGAAACAGTGCTCACCACGCCGACCATGCCCGGGCTCGAACTTCATCTTCCAGCAGGCACGGTTATAACCGACGCAACCGGCAAAGTGGTCACGAAGATTACGATTACTCCAATCCCACTTGACCGGCCTCCTTTCCCGCTTCCTTTCGTCATCGTTCCGACTTATTTCACTATTCAGCCGGGAGGAGCATACATCTCGGTCAGCGGTCACGGCCCCAAAGGGGCTCGTCTTTTTTATCCGAATACAGAGCACAAAGCGCCGGGGGCAGCCTACGCCTTCTGGAACTACAATGCCGATCATAACGGTTGGATCGTCTACGGGTCAGGCCGCGTCAATAAAACCCGCACAGAGGTAGTCCCCGATCCTGGAGTTGTGATCTACGATTTCTCAGGAGCCATGGTAGGGTCGGGCGGAAACGCATCGACACAGCCTGGAAAAGGCAAGAAAGCACGTGCAGGTGAGCCGGTAGATCTGTCCAGCGGACTTTTCATTTACGACAAAACTGACCTCGCGCTTTCGGATGTTATTCCCATAACGCTTACGCGAACCTATCGACAGAATGACAGTTGGTCGCGACCTTTCGGCATTGGTTCGACCCATCCATATGAGATGTTCATCGGTGGCGACGGCAATGAGTTTGGAATCACAGCCTATGTTGACCTCACTCTTCCCGACGGCTCGCTCATCCACTTCGTCGGTGTGGGAACTTCTGGGTTTGTCACCTATCTAAGTTCGTCTTCCGATCCAGAATGGTATGGCGCCACGATTAGCGGCTCTCCTGATAATCCGAATAACTATCCTTTGCCTGGCAGTTGGCAGCTGCGCAAAAAGGACGGGACAATCTACAGCTTCCCCGCTTCCGATGGCCAAGTGAATCCGGGGTGTCAAGCACTGGTCGGCATTACCGACCGATACGGGAATCAGGTCAAGATCACCCGCAATATTAATGCGAACTGCACAATTGCTCAAATCACGTCCCCCAGCGGGCGCGCTATCACGTTTGTCTACGATAGCTCCTACCGCATCAAGACCGCTACGGACAATCTCGGTCGCGTAGTCCAATACAACTATGATGCCAGCGGCCGACTCCAGACAGTAATCGATGCAAATAATGGCACGTGGACCTACGGGTACGACTCTCTAAATCGCATGACCACGATCGAAGACCCCCGGACTATTACATATCTCACGAACAGCTATACCAGCGCCGGGATGGTTTATCAGCAACTCCTGGCTGACCAAACGAGTTACTATCAGTTCAATTGGACCACTACATCGAACACCCAGAACACCGTTTTCGCCTATGCGAGCGGCTCAGGTGGACCTGCTCCCTACGACGTTGTTGCCTTCCACGATTGCACCACCTGCAACGAGGGCTTCGCGCCGCTCGTCTCGCAGGTACAGGTAGTTGACCCCAGAGGCTATACAAGGCAGGTCAGCTTTAATCAAAACGGTTACCCCACCACCGACACGCTAGCTCTCGGGAAACCAGAACAAGAGACGACCACGTACACCTACTATGCCGACAACCTCATCAATACCGTGACCGACCAACTCGACAGGATCACAACCTATAACTACGACATAAACGGCAATACGACTTCTGCTACCTGGTCGAGCGGAACGCAGTTCGTCGGGACCCAATATTCCATCACCGCCAACGCAACTTATGACAGCGTGTTCAGCAATCCGCTTACGCTGACCGATCCCCTCGGTAACACGACAGCGATCAATTACGATACCTACGGAAATGCGACGAGTGTGATTGATCCTCTGGGTCACCAGACAACATTGGCATATAACGGCATGGGCCTGCCGACCTCCATTACGGATGCCATGCAGGATACGACTCAATTCACCTACGATTTTGCGGACCTTATTGGCATAACCGACCCACTTCTGAACACAACGTCCTTCTTTCACGATCCTGCTGGTCGTCTCGTGCAGCGCACAGATCCCCTGGGGAACACGACGAAGTACCAGTACAACAACCTCAATCAACTTACGCAGATCACCGATGCGCTACAGGGAGTCACCACCCTCACCTACGACTCCAACGGTAACTTGTACACAGTACAGGACGCGCGGCAGCAAGGAACAAACAATAAAACCACGTACTCGTACGACGTTTTCGATCATCTGCTGACCCGGAAGGATCCACTGTCGCGGCAGGAGTCCTACCTGTTCGATCAACTCGGTAATCTCACCAGCTTCACCGATCGCCGCAGCAAGGTCTCGAACTACCAGTATGACGGCATCAACCGCCGCACGTTCGCTGGCTACGGATTCGTGTCGCCAAATTATGAGAGCACCGTCAACTATTATTATGACGGTGGCAATCGGCTCAACAAAGTGGTTGATTCCACGTCGGGCACGATTACCCCAGTTTTTGACGGTCTTAACCGTCTGGTAACGGAGACGACTCCTCAGGGCGTCGTTAACTACACCTATGACAACGACAGTCGGCTGCAAACTGCTACGGTGACCGGCCAGCCGACGGTGAGCTACTATTTCGATAATGCCAGCCGCCTTTACAAGATCGTCCAAGGCAGCACAACTACGCTCATCGGTTACGACAATGCTAACCGGCGCAATTCGTTGACGCTGCCCAACGGAATCTTGCTGACCTACGGCTACGATAACGACTCTCGTGTTACGGGCATGACCTACACATTGGGCACCACCACAGCGGTGGGCAGCCTAACCTACCAATATGACCCTGCCGGCCGTCGTACTCAGATGGGTGGAAGTCTGGCTGCTACTGGCTTCCCACAAGCGATGACACTTGCAGCCTACGACGCGGCTAACGAACTGACGAATTGGAACGGAACGACAATCACGCCCGACGCCAATGGAAATATTTCGAACGACGGTGTGGCTACCTTCACCTGGAACGGCCGCAATCAATTGATCAGCCGAGGTAGCACGAGTTTCGAATACGACTCGTACGGACGGAGGATTCTCAACGCGGCCGGTAACAACCTGTTGTACGAGGGTTGGAACGCGGGACAGGAGCTTTCCGGAACCACGCCCGTTGCCAACCGGATACTTGGCGGTATTGACGAATTTTTCAGCCGAGCGGATTCAACTGGGGCGTACAGTCCGATCACTGATGCTCTGGGCAGCGTTCTGGCGCTGACGAATTCCTCCGGGAACATTACTACCCAGTACGGATACGATCCGTATGGCAATACGACATCTTTCGCTGGGACAAGCACTAACGCGCTTCAATACACGGGACGCGAAAATGACGGAAACGGATTATACTTTTATCGCGCCCGATACTACAGCCCGACTTTCGGGCGGTTCATTAGTGAGGACCCGTTTGGATTTGGCGGCGGAATTAATCTCTATTCGTATGCCCATGACAACCCTTCGCTTTTTCGAGATCCATTCGGGCTTTGTCCTCCCACCACTGGAGAGAGATTTTGGCTAGGAGCTAGGGGACTCTTCAATATTGGTATTGGAGCAGCGAAAGTTGCCGGTGGCGTTGCTGCAGTAGGGGAAACGGGCGGGCTCGCGATCGGTCTCGGGATTTATGCGATTGAGAGTGGGCTCGTAGGAAATATCGGCGGAGGGTTATCCCAAGTCGCTGGTGCCTTTACGGGCGATACTGGAGGAGCTGAGGCGGGAGCAAATGCGGCAGCGGCTGCGTCAAGCGTATCTGGATTGGCTACTCTTGCGATCACAGGAGGTAATCTAGGTGACGCTGCTGCGGCTGCACAGGTGGAGGGAATCGTACTCACTCCTGCAACTGCAGGGGCTGGGGAGCCCGTCGGCGTGCCCGATGCTTTGGATTTTGGACAGAATGTATATGATTTTCTCAATCCTGGAGGGGAGCCAGATATGGCAGCTGCGAAGTGTCCGCAGAATTGTTCCAAATAGGTTAGTAAGCTTGAGTCCGGTGGAGGTTACAGTGAGTGTTGACGACAGAAATGACATCGTCGGGGAATTGTCCGGAAACCGACGGAGGGTGCGGGGCCTATGGGTAGGATTGATCGCCTACTTTATGATTATGATAAACGCGTTTCGCTACGTTCACAGAATTCCCTACTTGGCTTTCCTTGCAGGAGCCTTGGTGAACGTAGCGATCATCGCGATGTTCGTCCTCGCGCTACGACGTGCATACCGGCAAATTGGAAGATAAACCACCCGAAGATTGAACCTTTATGGTGATTGCCGAGGAATGAGAACGAATACGTTTGCAGGAAGCGTCTTAGTGTTGCGAGGAACGAGTCCGCCGCTGGTTGTATGTCTGATCTTGCTGGCGATCGTCGTGTATCAATTCGCTACGAGCAAGCTAATTAATTTAACTTGGGGCGTATGGCTCAATCGTGTCGATCGGCCAGCGGCATATTGGTCAGTTTTGTCTATTGAGGCTGCGGTGGCGCTGTTGGGCCTCTATTTCGGACTCCACTCTATCTAGGTCCGCCCGAGGGCCGAAGGCGGCTAACTCATGCCGATGCGGCTTGCAAGTAGACCTCCCATTATGTCCGTTCTCTCGACTCAATTCAGGCGACTACGATAGGTCAAGCAGGGCGTCACGAACACATTGCACCTAAAAATGCTTTTCTTGTCTTTGATAATGCTGACGGCCCCGGTCGCTGCGCAACTAGATCCTTATCCTCACAACGCGATAAACTGCGAACGCTGCCACAGCTTGCCAACGAAATTCGGTGGCAGCTCGATGACCGTGCAGAGGAAGGGAGCACTGCTTGTTGGAGGACTTTTTGTACCGGCTTCTGAGGGTGGGTTACACCATCGCAGCGGTGAATCCGCCGAGAACTCGGTTCCAGCGAACCAGATCACTGGAGAGCGAGTGTCCCCCAGCCTGCTCGGCGACGGCTACCTTGAAGCCATCAACAGTCGTGACATCGAGCAGAAGGCCCAGCAACAGCGCCAAGTCAACCTAGGGATCGAGGGTGAGGCAGTCGGAGCTCCAGTACTCGAAGCAAGCAGACCTGCAATCACAAGGCAGGTAGGCCGATTCGGCTGGAAGAGCCAGCACAGCAGCTTGATGTCCTCCTGCGCCGATTCGCTGCGCAACGAACTCGGCATCCGCAACCGCCTCTACCCAGATGAATATCCGACCCACGCGGCGAGCGACAGCCCTACCCCCTTCGACACTCCGGACGCCAAAACGCACAAGACCGAACTGGAACGTCTCGTAGCTGAAATCCGCCAAACAAGTCCGCCGGCCCGCGACACCGATCTCGCAGCGAGCTCCGACGCTCAGGCGGGAGAAAAACTCTTCGCCCAGATCGGCTGCGCAGTTTGCCACGTTGCGACTTACAAAACCGTAAAGCCAGGAACGCGCATCAACGGCGGCACCTACAAAGTCCCGAAGTTCCTGGGCAATCAGGTGATCCATCCCTACAGCGACTTCCTGCTGCACGATGTCGGCACCGGAGACGGCATCCCCCAAGCCGCCAAGCCCGAATACCTGGACCAATCCACCGCCAACAAATTCCGCACCGCACCGCTCTGGGGCCTGCGCTTCCGCCAAGACCAAATGCACGACGGAAACTCTCCCGGCACCGAAGCAGCCATCGCCCGCCACGGCGGCGAGGCAACTAAAGTCCGCCAGCGCTACGACCACCTGACACCCGCTGAGAAACACCAACTGCAGCAGTTCCTGAAATCACTGTGACAGTTGTTAAATTCGCAAATTGGGTGCGTTTCAATGAAAAGTAGGGCACGTCAGTTCTGAGATACGGGTCCACAACGGGAGTAATGGATTTGATTCGTCAAGCATGTACTTGCCCTCCCGCTATGGGGCTTGCGTTTTCGCAGCGCCTGATGCACGACTAAGGCTCGCCTGATATACAAGCCGAGATCAAACGCCACGCAAGTGAGACGACTATAGTCTGAGATCGCTATGAACGCTTGACAGCATAAGAAAAACACCAACTGCTGCAATTCCGCAATTCCTGAATCCATTGTGACGAAATCCGATGCGTCGCGCTCAAAGGTATTAAGGCGCCCAAGTGTGGCATACAAATTGCCAATACTTTCACGCGCCACCTTGGAACGGAGCGCCACAGTGTACTTCGACGTTGAAACACGTCTTCTCCGAGCGGTCATCACCTTGGCCGAGGAGTTGAGTTTTACGCGAGCTGCTCACAAGCTGAACATCAGCCAACCTGCGCTCACAAAACAGATCATTGAAATCGAAAGACAGCATAGAGTTCACCTATTCACGCGCAGGAATAAGAAGAGGGTGGAACCTACAGACGTC
>Ga0208936_1000133_pt1 | contig 10360 bp, 9 predicted proteins | sample June2015DPH_10_2_FD_184701 | JGI IMG/M metagenome (GOLD analysis project Ga0208936, IMG submission 184701) | Peatland microbial communities from SPRUCE experiment site at the Marcell Experimental Forest, Minnesota, USA - June2015DPH_10_10... | ecosystem: Environmental > Terrestrial > Soil >... | reverse complement strand
CTTCGGATACATCACATCGACCCCGGTGCCAAACACAGCGACGGTTTTGCCTTTTGCAGAGATAGCGCCGCGATGGCTGGCTGTGTCGACGCCGCGCGCCATTCCGCTGATGATCACCAACCCCTGCGCCGCAAGATCGCAGGCCAGCCGCTCGGCCATGCCCGATCCGTAAGGGGTTGGGTGCCGCGTGCCCACCATAGCAATGCCTGGCTGCGTCAGCAATTCTGCACATCCGCGAACATACAGCACCAGAGGCGGATCGTAAATTTCTTTCAGCCGTGGCGGGTAGCAAGCGTCCTCGAGAGAGAGCACCGTTACTTCAGCGGCCACGGCACGCGCGATTTCTTCCCGCGCCAACTCTGCCGATTTGCCCGTAGCTAACGATCGCGCCGAGATTGCCTGAATTCCCGTGGCTTCGAGTTCCGCAAGCGACGCGTGCAGCACCGCCTCAGCGCTGCCGAAGTGTTCGACGAGCTTCCGCGCGCGGGTCGGTCCCAGGGGCGTCAGCGAGATCGCGAGCCACTCCAGAACATGGGTGGCGGGTATGGCTACAGCGTTCGGCACGGCGCACTCCAATCTTTGATATGGGGACTGGGCTATGGGGACTGGCGGACTGTAGTCACCGGAGGAAAGCCCTGTCAAGGCAAGCCATCACAAGCGCCTGTCGAAAACTCTCTGCTAGAATCAAAACAGGAATGAGACGCCTACGTATCTCTGCGATTTCCTACCTCAACACCGCTCCTTTGATGTGGGATTTCGAGCACTCCGAAGCAGGCCGCGAGTTCGATATTACCTACACTTTGCCGTCGAATTGCGCGCGCGAGCTTGCCGCCGCGACCGCCGATATCGGGATCATCCCCGCCGCCGCGTACACGCAAATCCCCGGTTTGACTGTGCTGCCGGGCGTCGCCATCGCCTCGCGCCGAGCCGTGCGCTCGATTCTGCTGGTCAGCCGAGTTCCCATCGATCAAGTACGCACCGTGGCGCTGGATACTTCGTCCATGACTTCGGTAGCGCTGACGAAGGTTCTTTTTGAAAAGTGGCTGGGCGGAGGCAGGGTTTTCACACCCATGCCGCCGGATATGGAAAAGATGCTGGCCCAGCACGATGCTGGATTACTGATCGGAGATCCCGCGCTGCAAGTCGACCGCTCGCGCTACCACACGCTCGATCTCGCCGAAGAGTGGATTCGCTATACCGGCAAGCCCTTCGTGTTCGCCTTCTGGGCAGTGCGCGAGGCGGCTCTCGACCAAGTTCCATGTGGGGATAGCCGCCCCTGGCTGTCCACGGCGCGCAGCGACGCCCGCTTGCCAGACCTCGCCGAGACTTTTCAGCGCTCGCGCGATCACGGTCTTGAGCCGGCAAGCCTCGAGCGCATTACGCGCGAGTGGGCGCCGCGCCTGGGTCTGAGCGTGGCCACCGTCCACTCTTATCTCACCGAAAATATTTATTACCACTTGGACTCCGGTTGTCTGCAAGGATTACAGCTTTTCTATCGCTATGCGGCGGAAATCGGCGCGCTGCCGCCGGCGCCCGAGATGCATTTTCTTGCCGCGACCAAAACCGCCCTAGTTTAACGAAAGCGCCTCACCAGCAAGCCTTCCCGCGATTTTCTTGAGCGCAATGATCGCGTAAGCAATCCAACTGCCCCTGCGGTAAACTCCTTTAACCGAATGCCATTCCACCTCGATCCTCTGCTGGCGGTTCCCCTCTGGCAGAGGCTGCGCCGCATGGGCGGGCCGGGGCTGGTTCTGCTGGGCATTGCCGACAATTCCGTGATTCCGCTCACGGGCAGCATGGATGTTCTGACCATCTGGCTCGCAGCTCGTCATCGCGAACCGTGGCCCTACTATGCATTCATGGCGACTTTGGGCGCCGTCATCGGCGGCTACCTTACTTATGCCATCGCGCGCAAGGGCGGCAGAAAAACTATGGAGCGCAAGCTCTCGAAGAAAAGAGCGCGGCAAGTTTCGCGTGCCTTTGAGCGCTGGGGATTTTTTGCCGTCGCCATTCCCGCTCTTATGCCTCCTCCGTTCCCTTTTTTTCCGTTCCTGGTCGCGGCCGGGGCGGGACAATATTCTCCGAAGAAATTCTTGGGAGCGTTAATTCTCGGTCGGGGAGTTCGCTACACCATCGGCGCCGGCCTCGGATATTTCTACGGCAGGCACGTGCTGCGTTTCTTCAATCACTACTACAAACCAGCGATGGCGATCCTGATCGGCCTTGCTGTCCTAGGCGCTGTGCTCTCTCTCGTCCAATATCTGCGGATGAGAAAAAAGTGAGCACCGGTGTCGGAAATGAAAAATGGAAGACGACGCCGTGACGCCGTCTTCCAAAGTAGCGACGGACTTTACTCGTGTTCTTACACGCCGCCCGTCAAAGCCTTGATGTTCGCGGTGCCCACGCTCAGTCCTGCCTTGAAGCCCGATGTGCTGAACTCGGTGTTCAGAGTGCTCGCCGCCTCGCCGTCCAGGGTTACACTAACCCATCCCAGATACAGGAATGTGCGATCGATCAGCTTGATCGGGAGTTTGAAGCCGCTGGAAAATGCCAGGTCGAAGAGGGTGATGCGGCCTACCAATTCTCCGTTCACGATCGCGAGGCCGGTAATCACCGGCATCGATGCGGTGGTATCGATCAGGAAATCCTGAATCGTCACAGTGGTTTTGCCGCTTGTGAGCGTCAATCCACCCTGATGGTCCAGATTGCCCTTCGCGGTGGTCAAGTCGATGGCGCCGCTGCCAATGGGAAAGTTTACGGTCGTTCCATTGAGCACCGTTGGGTAGACCACGCCCGGCGTGACCTTTAGGGTTGATAGCGCATTCAAAAACGTGGTGCTCAACACCACGTTCGTCGACCCCGATAACGCGGTAACGGTGGTCTGGGCAAAAGATGCGGTGGCCGCCAAAGCCAGGGCGGTCACTAAAGCGAACTTCATCATGCGAGTCATAAGATTCTCTCTCTTGATCTCTGGGAGTTATGCGCGGCCTGCGCCGCTCATTCACTGGGTAAACGCCGGCGAGCAGGATTTGGATCTCCGCTGGAAAAATTTCGTTTCGACTTTATACTTTCGGAATGAAAAACCTGCTTCGTGTGTTCGTGCTTTTTTCGTGTGCAATGCCTTGCGCTTTGATCTCGGTATCATCCCCGGCCTGTGCGCAGGATGACTCCGCACGGATTCGTGAGTTGGAGGAACGCGTGCGAAGGCTGGAAGCGACGGTGCAGACGTTGGTCGAGTCGCAGCAGGCCGCGGGATCAATGCCTGCCGATCGAGGCAACTCTCTGCTGGCAGGCCTGAGCACCCCTGAAGCATCTCCCACGAAACCTGCCACCAGCGCGGCTTTCCTGGATGCAGAGCTTGCCGGTCAAGGGCTGGGATGGACGAGCAAGCCGCCGCCGCAGGAGTTGCTGCCCAACCTGGGCAAGATCGGAGCCGCGGTCAGCTTCGCCTCCGGGCTTAACTCGGGTCCATTCGCTTTGAAGAACGGAAGCTATTTCGGAGGGTCGGTCGAGTTGCCGCTAGCGTTACTTCCGGGCGGGCGCTTGGATTACGAAATCGGTATCGCCCTGGCCCAAGCCCACCGCGATCTCCCGGTCACATCGAGCGTGGCGCAAGTCGCAAACCTCACCGTCCTCAACGCGCTGCTGCCTGACGGGGGCGCGAGCAATGTGCAGGCGGCACTCGCCGGCACGGCCGCGGCGCCGTTTCCCGTGACGGCGAACGCAAATTGGAAGGCGCAGGTCCTGCAACTGACGCCCTTTGTTTTGAAATATGACGTGACCCGCCTCGATCGGTATCGCCTTCGACCGTACGCATTGGTGGGCCTGGGAACGTACGTTACAGTTTCCAGCCAAAATGTCACGGGCAGCGGACTGCGATCGGATTCCACTTTAAGTGCTGCGGATCAAGCCCTGCTCTCGACCCTACTGGGAAACTATTCTCCGTTCGCCGGGGCCTTGCTCGGCGGGCAGATTGCTCCCGCAGCGGCCCTCGCGCAACGGCGGCTCCCGGCAGGACAGGGTGGAGTCGATCTGGGAGTTCACTTTGGTGGAGGCATGGATTGGAGAATCACAAACCTGGCCTCGCTGGCCTTCGATGCGAGGTTCAACCGCGTACCCGACGGGCTCTCCTACCATACCTTCGCAGCGCGCTGGGGACTGCATTTCTAAAATTGTTTCTTGCGCCGCATAAACCTATTGCGGACCGAAGAGCAACTTTCTGCCGCGCGCGGCCACGCTTCCGCCCGCAGGCTCATCGGTGATCGCGAGCGCGGTCACCTCCGCAAGGTCGCTGCTAGGCGGAGCGAACAATACGCCCTTGCCGTCGTCCTGCAACGTAATCAGTCCGCCGCTCAAAATCGCCGGCGCGCCTTTCTTGATCAGCCAAAGCTGATAACACTTTTGTCCGGGTAACTTAGGCAGCGCATCCGCTACCAACAGAAGCCCGCCCTGTGGAGAATACAAAGCTCGCGCCGTGGCATGGCCGCCCTTGGGGTCAACGCTGCGCAGCGAAATCTGCTGCAGAGAAGCCGACTGCAGCAGGCGCTCAATCTTGTCGCCGGCGTCGGCTGCCGCGGAGAGCCGGCGCGTTTCGGCTTGCGACTTCGCCAACTCGGCCGCCAGAATCGCGGTTTTTTCCGAGCCGGCGCGATCCGCGCTGGCGGCGGCGGCCCGCAACTCCCTTTCAAGGCTCGCGCTGCGGTTCGCCCCGGAGGCAAGTTGGTTCTGCAACTCTGCCACTTGCTTTGCCGCTGCGGCCTTATCCGCTTCCGCGACTCGTATCCGGTTCTGCGCTTCTTCGAGCTGCGCTCTTAACTTCGCGTCATCTTCATGCTTCACAGCGGGAAGCGAAGGTGGCGTCGCCACAGGCACGCTTTTTGCCTCGGCCTCTAACTTCTCTGCCTCTAACTTGGCTTGCAACTCATCCTGCAGAGCTTTTTGATCTCGCTGCAAAATCGAGGAATTTTGCCGAGCTTCGCCCAACTCGCTTTCGAGCCGGAAGCGATCCCGGGCGAACCAAATCACCGCCAGCAGGCACGCGCATGCGAACGCCCAGGGAACTGCTTTCCAAAAAGACCAGGCGGCCACGATGCGAGCCTGATCCGCCGTGATTGCCCGCATCAGCTTGCGCTCCACGCTCGGCGATGGACGACGCGCCGGCGCCAGGCTGCTCATCGCGGTCAACACCGCCTGCGCTTCCAGATAGCGCCGCTGGCACTCCCGGCAACCCGCTTCGAGGTGGGCCGCCATCGACTCCTGCGCGTCTGCCGGCAGACTGCCCAGAGCGTAAAGCTCCCAGTCGTCTTGTAAATGGGTGCAGGTCGTGGTCATAATCTGAACACTTGGCCGAAGTTGAGCAATGCCTCGCGCAATTTGCTAATCCCCAGCCGAATTCTGGTCTTCACCGTGCCCAGCGATTCCCCGGTGCGCTCGGCCAACTCCTGATGCGTCAGGCCCTCAAAATAAGCCAATTCCAGCGCGTTTTTCTGCGCCGGAGGCAGGCTCTCCATTGCCTGCCGAATTGTACGCGAAAGATCCGGATCGGCTGCGGATCGTAGATCGGGAAAGTTATCCATGTTGAAGCCTTCTTCTTCCCCTAAAGGAGTAACGAGATGAGCCGCCCTCCTAGATTCTTTTCGCCGGTAGTCGAGCGCAATATTTCTGGCGACCGTGAGTAACCACGAAAGCAGCGGACCCTTCCCCGCGCTATACATTTGCGGACGATCCCAGAGGCGCTGGAAAGCATCCTGCAGCAACTCCTCCGCAGCCGGGCGATTTTCGACGATGCGATAGATCAGGGAAAACACCCGCGTGTTGTACTTGCGATAAAGCGCCAGCAGCGCGTCGGGATCGCGCTGTTCGACCTTGGCGAGAAGAGAAACGTCGTCCTGGTCGGGGCTGGGCAGCATGCCGCTCGTTGAAATGGACTCACAAAACCTGGCGGAGGAATGACGACCGCGGCGCCCAATCCCGCAACCGGCGCTCCTTCCAGCATAAATCATGCCCGCAAGTTTTATCAGAGATGCGGATGTTGGGTAGTGGGCGGTTTTGGATTCTGAGGGTATGGATTCCGCGAGGGCGGCTGTTGCAGGATGTGGGCATGGTGCTTAAGCGGAAAAACAAACGCGACGTTGCGCAGAATGCTCTGAGAGTACTGGCCTTACAAATCACGTTTGGAGCTTGGAGGAATTGGTGGGATTATTAGAAAACAATAGGCAGGAGGCAGTAGCTTGAGTTTCATTTCAGCGGGCACTCCAGTGTGGTTGCTTAGCCGTTGCTTAGCCGTTGGTTAGGGCTTCTTCTGGGCGGCATGGCTGTACTAGTTTTGTTCGTGGGACTATGGCTGAGAACATACGGTTCACACCCCCTCAAGGTCAAAGCTCTATCTTTTGCTGGGGCAATATTGATGGCCGGTTCCTTGATTATCTACGTCATGCGCTAATTCAAAACCGCCCACTACCGGATGTTGGTATGAGGATGTGGGGACGGCCGCCCCCGGCTGTCCGTCGAGCGAAGCTCGACCTCGGACTTGGAGTAATCCCCAAACCTCCGTTAGAATCAAGCAAGCATGTCGCTCAGCAAGTCCCAAGCGCTGGAGATGTTCCACTCCGATGACCTGATCGGCATCGGCATGGAGGCCGACGCGGTGCGACGCAAGCTGCATCCCGAAGGCACCGTCACCTACATCATCGACCGCAACATTAATTACACAAATTTTTGCACCGAGTACTGCACCTTCTGCGCCTTCTATCGCCCGCTGAAAGGACCCGCGGCGAAAGAAGGCTACATCCTCGAGTTCGACACAATTTACGAAAAAATTCGCGAGACCGTCGAACTCGGCGGCACCGGCGTGCTGATGCAAGGCGGCCTGCATCCCGATCTCAAGATCGACTGGCACGAGAAGATGCTGCGCGGGATTAAAGGGCGCTTTCCGCAAGTGCATCTGCACTGCTACTCCGCCTCCGAAATCATCGCCATCGCCGAGTACAGCAGCCTCAGCATTCGCGACACGATTCTGCGCCTGCGCGATGCCGGGCTCGATTCCATCCCCGGCGGCGGTGCCGAAATTCTCGACGACGAGGTCCGCTACAAAATCGCCCGCCTGAAATGCCTGACCGATGACTGGATCAACGTCCACCGCACCGCCCACCAGATCGGCATGCGCACCACCGCGACCATGATGTTCGGCGTCGGCGAAAACTACGAACACCGCGTCAACCACCTGCAAGCCCTCTACGACCTGCAAGAAGAAACCGGCGGCTTTACCGCCTTCATCCCCTGGAGCTTCCAGCCCCACAACACCGCCCTAGGCGGCCGCCACTGGGAGGAAGCCACCGCCGTCGAATACCTCAAAGTCCTGGCCATCTCGCGCCTTTATCTGTCGAACTTCCTCAACGTGCAATCCAGCTGGGTCACGCAAGGCCTGAAAGTCTGCCAAATGGGCCTGCGCTTCGGCGGAAACGACGTCGGCTCGGTCATGCTGGAAGAAAATGTAGTGAGAGCTGCCGGCGTAACCAACTGCACTACCGAAGAAGAGTTGCGCCGCATCATCCGCGACGCGGGATTCCGGCCGGCGCAGAGGGATACGTTGTACCGGCAGTACTTCCTGAACTAAGAGGGCTAGTAAAAATACCAAAGCTGTTTGTCATTCCGGGCGCCAAACCCGGTGAGGAACCTGCTGTTCTTGCAGTCATCACGACCGGGAAGGGCACGACGTTCAGTCGTGCCGCATTCTGTGGCGAATTGTGTTGACGGTCCGCCGAGGAAGTCGTCCGTCGGCTTGCTCGGTTGTCCCATCGCAAGAAGTGAGCCGTATCGCCTGCATCCCCGAGCGCGACTGGGAATTGCAAGCCGGTTCCACCCTATTTCACACTCAACTTCATTTCCTTACCCTTGCTGAAAGTGAGCATCAACACGCGCTCGCCATCCTTAGAGAAATCGGCGTTTAGGCTGCCGGACTCGTCATACTCCTCCGCATCCGACCGCACGTGCACTCGCACTAAGTGAGTACCGGGAGTCACGTAAATACTCTGCGTTTGCCTGGCTTCCGCATGGCCAAAGGGCCCGAATTTCTTTTTCGCTCCCTCGAGCTTTTCGCGCAACACCGGTTCGTCGTCCACCCAGACGGTGAGGTCCGCATTGGCGAACTTGTGCTCCACCGAAATCTGCAGCGCCGCCGAGCGCGCCTCAGGCGCCTTGACGACTTCCGTGACGGGCACACTCGGGCTGGGCGCGACCGCCTCGACCAGGTTGGTATTTCTGCCAGAGGTCACGTTCTTGCGCGGCCTGACACGCACTGGCCGCACCACCGTATTTGCTTTGGGACTTTCAGCTTTGGTTTCTGGCGGGGGTGAGCTCTGCTTCGCAACGACGCTCGCCGCCGCAGGCGCACTCACTGCCGGCACATGTCGCGGAGGCGGCAGCGTAGCGACCCGGGAATCATTCTTGTAGCTCTGCAACAGCGCGAAGGCGACGATCGTGAACATGATCCCGATCAGCCAGAGGGCGCGGGCGCGCCAGATCTTTCGCATCTGCCAGTTGGGCTGAAGCAGGCGTTGTTTCAAGGCATCAGACCCCGCTCCAGAGCGGTTCGTAGACTCGCGGGCAACAGAATGCGCGTTTCCAGGCAGGGCCGCCGTTTTCTCAACCGGCTTCTGAGATCTCGGCCCGGGATCCTTTCCTTCGAGTACGCTTTTTATATCGGCCGCCATCTCCAGGCCGCGCTGATAGCGCTTCGCAGGATCCTTGGCCAGCGCGCGCAACACCACCTCATTAACGCTGGCGGGCAAATCAAAATTCAGCGCGGTGGCCGAAACCGGCTCGTGATGCACAACTTTGAACGATACGGTGAAAACACTATTGCCCTGGAAAGGCCGATGGCCTGTAAGCAACGTGTAAAGAATCACGCCCAGAGAAAACAAATCGGAGCGGCCATCTACAGGATCGCCATTCAATTGTTCGGGCGACATGAAAGCGGGAGTTCCTAAAACTTGCCCACAACTGGTCAGTTCGCTGAGATTCAGCTTGGCCACGCCGAAGTCTGCGATTTTCGCATGGCCATCTTCGGTAAGCAGAATATTCGAAGGCTTGAGATCGCGATGGATGACGCCCGCACTGTGCGCGCAGTCCAGAGCCTCCGCCACTTCCCGGACCAGACTCAAGGCATTTTCAAACGAGAGTTTGTCCGCTTGCTCGAGCGATTTGCCCTTCACGTATTCCATGACGATGTAGGGCGTATGGGTTTCAGGTTCTTCGCCCACATCGAAAATGGTCACGATGCCGGGGTGGGAGACTCGTCCGGCGGCTTCGGCCTCGCGCCGAAAGCGTTCGCGATATTCGCGCTGCATCTCACTGGTCTGCCCCGCGAGCGACACGCTCTTGATGGCAACGATGCGGCCAATCTGCGGGTCGCGCGCGCGGTACACCACTCCCATCGCGCCACGCCCCAGTGGGTCCAGAACCTCGTATCGGCCGAACCGCTGCACTGCTTTTGCCGAAACCGCCATGTGCTCCAAGCATATCCGCAGTCTCGCTCGCATTTATCGGCCGAAGCGGCAACGTGGTTACCGAGGTAAGTAATGAAGGAGACCCTGTGGTACCGTCAGTTTTGTGGAAGTGGCCGGGGGGAGTATGCTTCTCAATCATGAAATCGAAGCGAGCCTTATTCGTACGCGCATTATTCGTCCTGATCGCCGCCTGGTTGAGTCACGCGGTTGTCCGCGCCGCCGACACGCCCGCGCATGCCTTGTTGATCCTGGCCAAACGCGACGGCATGCTCCAGATTGTCGATCCCGCAAGCTTGCAGGTGGTCGCGCGCGTTCCGGTGGGCAACGATCCGCATGAGGTGATTGCGTCCAGCGATGGCAAGACCGCTTACGTTTCGAACTATGGCTCCGGGGCCTACCACACGCTTGCGGTGGTCGATCTGATCCATCAAAGTGCATCGACCCCCATTGATCTTGGGGCGCTGCGCGGCCCGCATGGATTGACTTTCGCGGGCGGAAAAACCTTCTTCACCGCCGAAGGCGCGAAGGCCATCGGCAGCTACGATCCTGCCGCCAATCGCATCGATTGGATCCTCGGCACCGGCCAGAACCGGACCCACATGATCTACGTTTCGCCCGATATGAAGTGGATCGCGACCACCAATGTCAGCTCCGGCACGGTCAGCCTGATCGAGAAGGCGATGATCAATTCGGGGCCGGGCGGACCGCGCGAAGATTGGAACGAAACCGTGATTCGCGTCGGCAACGGTTCCGAGGGCTTTGATGTGACTCCGGATGGAAAAGAAATCTGGGTGGCGAATGCGCAGGATGGAACTGTGTCGATCATCGATGTTGGCGGCAAGCAGGTAACGCAG
>Ga0208936_1000130_pt1 | contig 10444 bp, 6 predicted proteins | sample June2015DPH_10_2_FD_184701 | JGI IMG/M metagenome (GOLD analysis project Ga0208936, IMG submission 184701) | Peatland microbial communities from SPRUCE experiment site at the Marcell Experimental Forest, Minnesota, USA - June2015DPH_10_10... | ecosystem: Environmental > Terrestrial > Soil >... | reverse complement strand
AGCGCTATATTCCGGTGGATAGCGAGGGCGTGAAGCAGATACGCATCGGCATGGATGGCCGAACTCCTCCGACGACCCGGCTAGTGATCGATCTCGATCGTGTCTGCCGCTATGAGCTGAGCCCGGTGGCGGATGGAAGGCTGGTGCTGACGCTGCATACGCAGCCGACCGCGAGTGCCAGCGGCGCCAAGAGCGTTGCTCCGGCGCCTGCGACCGGCGGCAAGAGCGGGTCTCCGTTTGCGCCGCGAGTGGCAGAGGTTGCTCAAGACAAGATTGGCCAGGAAAAGATCGCGCAAGAAAAGATGGAAGCTGCGCCGAAGCCAACTCCGGCATTGGCTGCCGTCGCAGCCCCTTCGACCGCGCCTGCCGCGCCGAATGCCGCGTCCACAGATTTTGTTTTCGTGGAGCCGACTTACTCGGCCATAGCGGCGGCCAATGACACAACGGCCGCGAACACCAATATCGGACCCGCCGTCCGCGCGCAGGAAGCCGCCGCCAAATTTTCCGATAAGACGGCGGCGGAACTCTTGCCGGTGAGCATGAATGCAGCGCAAAGTTCGCCCAGCCCGGCTTCCAACACCGGCGGCGCCGGCATCCAGCCCGCGGTAAACCTTGCGGCCGAGCAAAAGGCGCAGGCGGGGCAGGCTCCGGTTACCGCCGGCCCCAAGTACACGGGCGAGCCGATTTCGGTGAACCTGAAGGATGTAGACTTGAAAGACTTCTTCCGCCTGATCCACGAGATCAGCGGATTGAACGTGGTGCTCGATCCCAATGTGCACGGGACTTTGACCGTAGTGCTCGATGATGTGCCGTGGGATCAGGCGCTGGACATCGTGCTCAAGAACAACGACCTGGCGCGGGAACTCGAAGGCAACGTCCTGCGCATCGCGACCGTGGATACGCTGAAGAAGGAAGCCGAAGGCCGCCGGGCGCAGATTGAAGCGGAAGCGCTGGCGGTGGAAAAAGTTTCGGTCACTCGCTTCCTGAGCTACGCGCACGCCAAGGATGTGATTCTCACGGTAAAGAAATTCCTCTCGCAGCGCGGCGATGTGGTGGCGGATGAGCGCACCAACGCCGTGATCGTCAACGATATTCCAAAGGTGATTCCGATCATCGATCGCCTGATTGCGCAGTTGGATCGCAAGACGCAGGAAGTGGAAATTGAAGCGCGCGTAGTGGCGGCGACGCGCAACTTCGCTCGCGACATCGGCACCCAGTTCGGTTTTGGGTGGGGCGATGGCCACAGCGCGATCGGGGGAGCCTCCGCGGTTGGCAGTTCTCCGACCACGGTCAGCGGCTTAAATCCCGGTTACATTACGGTGCCGGGTACCGGCACGTCGACCACCGGTTCGTCGATTCCCTTATTCTCAAGCTTGGGCTCGACCTCACCCACCAGCGGCTTGACCTTCCTGAACGCCAGCAACACGGTGCGCATCGACGCAGTGCTGACGCTGGCCGAATCGCGCGGGTTGCTGAAGGTTCTGTCGCGGCCGCGTGTGGTTACGCAGAATAATATTCAGGCCCTGGTGAAACAGGGCGTGCGCATCCCGATCGTGACCCAGGCGCAGTTGGGCGGTCCGCCGACGGTCACGTATGTGGACGCGTTCCTGCGCTTGACCGTGACTCCGCAGATCACCTCGGAGAACACGATCTTCCTGAATGTCGACGTGGAAAACACCACGCCGAACTTCGGCCAGGAAGTGCAGGGCAACCCGGAGTTGATCACGCAGCAGGCGACCACGCAGGTTCTGGTCACCGACGGCGGAACGGTGGTGATCGGAGGCGTGATCCAGACGCAGAACTCGATCAACATCGATCAGGTGCCGCTGCTGGGCAATCTGCCCATCCTGGGCAACCTGTTCAAACACGTGCAGGTGAGCACCTCCAACCAGGAATTAATCTTCTTCATCACGCCGCGAATTATTCAGACGTAGGGCGTCAGACCTAACAGCGTCAGACGCAGCAGCGCAGTTGAAGATTTAGACCGCCGGCCTGAAGAACCTGTCAGGCCGGCGGTTTTGTTTTTGGATACCCGGTACCTGGTATCGAGTACCGAGAACTGCCTCGCGGTATCGCTCACCGGGTACCAGTTGCTGGGTACTTCTCGCTTTTCCCCTGATAAACTCAGAACCGATGGACTTCCTAGCCCGCCAGAGAAGCTTGCAGAGGCAACTGGCCTCCAGCGCTATCGATACGCTACTCCTCAGCCACCTTCCCAACATCCACTATCTTTGCGGTTTTACCGGTAGCGCGGGCTTTTTCGTCGTTGAGGAGTCGGGCAGCGTTTTCTTCACCGACGTGCGCTACGATACGCAGGCACACGAAGAGGTGAAGGCGGCGAAAATCGTGATTGCGCGGAAGAGCGTGCTGGAGGCGCTGGCGGTGTGGTTTGGCAGCCGGCAGAAGAAGGCTAAGCGGCCGGCAATCGGCATTGAGGCCGATCACCTCACCGTGGGCGAGAGGAAGAAGCTCTTGGACCTGCTGCCCTCCGGCGTGCGCTTGAAAAATGCGCCGGCTCTGGTGGAGCAGGCGCGCCAGGTGAAAGAAGAGGACGAGTTGCGGTTGATCGGCGCGGCAGTAAAGTTGGGGGCGACTTTGTTCGACCGGGCGCTCGAAGTCCTGCGGCCGGGGGTGAAGGAAAGCGAAGTTGCGGCGGAGATGGAGTATGCTGCGCGCCGCGCCGGGGCCTCTGAAATGTCGTTCCCGACGATCGTCGCTTCGGGAGCGAGATCGGCTCTGCCCCATGGCCGGGCTTCGGAGCAGGAGATCGCGCCGGGCGGGTTCGTGGTCTGCGATTTCGGTGTTATACTCGCTGGTTATTGTTCGGACCAAACCCGCACTGTGTGGCTGGGTGCAGCCGGCCGAGAAGCGCGCTCCGCTTATGAGGCGGTGAAAGCAGCGCAACTGGCGGCCATTGCCGCGGTGCGGCCCGGGGCGACTGTGGGCGAAGTCGATGCGGCGGCGCGTAAAGTTTTGCGTAAAGAGGGGTTAGCCCGGTACTTTACGCACTCGACCGGGCACGGAGTGGGCCTGGAGGTTCACGAGGCCCCCCGGGTGGCGGCCGGCCAGAACGAAGTGCTGCAGCCCGGCATGGTCATCACCATTGAGCCGGGAGTGTACTTCCCCGGAAAATGGGGCATAAGAATCGAGGATATGGTGGCGGTGCGCGAGGGCGGCTGTGAGGTTTTAACGCCCACCGATAAGGATTTCCTGGCGGTTTAGGCCTTCTTAACTTGGACTAATAAATTCAGCTGACTCGGATTCGCGCACGCGTTCGGCGGACGCCACAAGCCGGCGCGGAGCCAATCGGTCCCCCGTATACGAATGAACTTAAAAGAGCTGAAGGAACTCATCGAGTTCTTAATCGAAAAAGACGTGGCCGAGTTCGAGTTGGAACGCGGCGATATCAAGGTCAAGATCAAGCGTGGCGGCGAGCACACCGTGGTGTACACCAACGGAGAGTTGCCCAAGGCCGCTGGATATGCTCCTGATGCGCGGCTGGCCGCCGTGGCACCGCCTGCCGCCGCTGCGACCCTCCCCACTGCGCCTGCGCCGGAAGAAAACCTGCACGTCGTGAAATCTCCCATCGTAGGAACTTTCTATGAGGCGCCTTCCCCGGGCGCGCCGCCTTTTGTCAAAGTGGGTGACATGGTGGAGGTGAATCAGGTGCTGTGCATCGTGGAAGCGATGAAGCTGTTGAATGAGATTGAGTCCGATGTGGCCGGAGAGATCGTTAAGAAGCTAGGGAGCAACGGGCAGCCGATTGAATATGGGCAGGAGTTGTTCGTGATCCGGCCGAAGAAGTGAGGGGCATTTGGTAATTTTGGTAATTTGGTAGTTTGAAGAGCGAAGCTTTTCATTGACCAAATTACCCGATTACCAAATTACAAAATTTCCCTGCTGGCTGTCCCCACACCTGAAATGTTTAAAAAGATTCTGATTGCGAATCGCGGAGAGATTGCGCTGCGCGTGATCTGTGCGTGCAAGGAGTTGGGCATCCGCACCGTAGCGATTTACAGCGAGGCCGACCGGCACTCGCTGCCGGTGCGTTTTGCCGACGAAGCCATCTGCATAGGGCCGCCGCAGCTGGCTTTGAGCTATCTGAACATTCCGGCGGTGATCAGCGCCGCGGAGATCGCCAACGTCGATGCGGTGCATCCCGGCTACGGTTTGCTGGCCGAGAACGCCAATTTTGCCGAAGTGTGCGAGACCAGCGGCATTAAGTTTATCGGGCCGCGGCCGGAAGTGACCCGGCTGATGGGAGAAAAGGAAAAAGCGCGCTCGGCCATGAAGCAAGCCGGGGTCCCGATTCTGCCGGGATCGGAGGGAATCGTCGCTTCCGAGGGCGAAGCCCTCGATTGGGCGCAGGAAGTGGGCTACCCGGTGATCGTGAAAGCGTCGGCCGGGGGTGGGGGACGCGGCATGCGCATCGTGCGCCGCGAAGAAGAGTTGCCAGCGCTTTTTATCGCCGCGCAATCGGAGGCTGCGGGCGCCTTCGGCAACGGCGACCTCTACATGGAAAAATATGTCGAGCACCCGCGGCACATCGAATTCCAGGTATTGGCCGATGAGCATGGAAATGTTGTTAGCCTCGGGGAGCGCGAGTGCTCCATCCAGCGGCGGCATCAGAAGTTGCTGGAAGAGTCGCCTTCCACGCAGGTCACGCCGCAGTTGCGCGATGAGATCGGCGCGGTTTTGTGCAAGTCGCTGGCGGATATCGGCTATACCAATGCCGGAACCATCGAATTTCTGATGGACCAGGACCGGCGGCTGCACTTCATCGAGATGAACACGCGCATTCAGGTCGAGCATCCGGTGACCGAGATGGTGACCGATGTCGATCTGGTGAAGAGCCAGATCATGATCGCCGCCGGGGCGAAGATGAGCGAGGTGCTGCAGGGGCCGATCGTGCATCGCGGGCATGCCATCGAGTGCCGCATCAATGCGGAGCATCCGGAGAAGTTCACGCCCTCGGCCGGGAAGATTACGGCGTTTCATCCTCCCGGCGGCACCGGCGTGCGCGTCGATACTGCGGCTTACGCCGAGGGCACGATCCCTCCTTATTACGATTCGCTGATCGCCAAGCTGATCGTGCGCGGTAAAGATCGCAACGAAGCCATCTCGCGCATGACGCGGGCGCTGGAGATGTTCATCGTCGAGGGCGTGTATACGACGATTCCGCTGCACCGCAAGATTCTGGCCGATTCGGACTTTCGGGCGGGGAAATTCGATACGGGATTCATTGAGCGATTTCTAGCGAAGAGCGGGAAAACGTAGGGGCGGACGCAATTCGTGGGCCCGCGCGAGCGTCTGCTGTTCTCGAAGGGGTCCCGGAAGAATGCGTCCGGGACTGCGCGAATCGAGGAGGAAACTGCCATGAATCTGCGCCCCCTTCCTCGTCTGTATGCCATCCTCGATGCCGGTTGTTTTCCCCATGCTCTCGGTCTGCTTGCTGCGGCCGCGGAACTCGCTTCTGCTGGGGTGAGCCTGATTCAATACCGCAATAAATCCGGCAATGCCCGGCAAATGTTAGAAACCGCACGGGAATTGAAGAAGCGTCTCTTCGATATCGAACGTCGCGATCCCCATGCCTCGCAAAAGATGCCAGACATGGGCCGCCCAAGTGTAGAGAATTCCATCCGGCTGATCATGAACGACCGCGCAGACTTGGCTCTGGCGGCGGAGTTTGACGGGGTGCATGTGGGGCAGGACGACTTGTCTCCGGAATCTGTGCGCAAGCTCATCGGCGCGGAACGCTGGCTCGGAGTTTCTACTCACAATCCCGAGCAGTTGCGGGAGGCTGATCTTACTTCTGCGGATTACCTTGCCATCGGACCTGTATTTTGTACTTCCCGCAAAGCTAAGCCTGATCCGGTGGTGGGACTTGAGGGCGTGCGCCGGGCGCGGGCTTTAACCCGCAAGCCACTTGTCGCGATTGGCGGGGTTACACGGGCGAATGCGGCGAGTGTGATCGAGGCTGGGGCTGATTCGGTGGCGGTGATCTCCGATCTGTTAGGGGAGCCGGGAAAATCAGCAGAGGAATTTTTCCGCGTGTTGAGGTAAAGTCAGGGGACTCTGATACGAGTGGCGGCGAGGGCGGGGACGCCCTCGCGACAGCCGGCGGGACGCCGGCGCTGCTCGCTTCGGCGCTGCTTACTTTAGGAGGAGCCCTGGGCACATCGCCAACGGCCGCGGGCCGCGACTGGGAAATTCATAGCCGACAGGACCAGGAGTTGGTTAAGGGACTGGGCTTGCCCAGCGCTACCATGCTGGTGATGGGGTCGATGATCGGCTCCGGCATCTTCATTGTGTCGGCAGAGATTGCCCGCGAGGTCGATTCTCCGGCGCTGCTGATCGCGGCCTGGGCCGTCGCGGGTTTCATGACCATCGTGGCTGCGCTCAGCTATGGCGAGCTGGCCGCCATGATGCCGCGGGCTGGCGGGCAGTATGTTTATCTAAGGGAAGCGCTGGGGCCGCTGTGGGGCTTCTTGTATGGCTGGACATTATTTCTGGTCATTCAGACCGGGACGATTGCCGCGGTGGGCGTGGCTTTTGGCAAGTTTCTCGGCGTGTTCTTTCCCGCCGTTTCTTCTTCCAACTGGATTCTGCATCTCTGGAAAGTCCCTCCCATTCGCGTCGGCCCTATGGTTCTAGGGAACATGGATGTGGGCATCAATACGCAGAATCTGGTGGCTATTCTGCTGGTGGTGGTGCTGTCGGTCATCAACATCTTCGGCGTGAAAACTGGGGCGCTCATCCAGAATGTGTTTACCGCGGCGAAAGTTTCGGCGCTGCTGGGGCTGGCGTTCTTCGGAATTGGGTTGGGCCGAAATGCACGGGCGCTGGCTACGAACTTCGCCGGGCATTTCTGGCACAACGCAGGGCTCGGCGCGCAGCATGCGGTACAAGTGGGAGTCGGCGGGCCGATTGTAATGGTGGGCACGCTGACGATCGTCGCGGTGGCGCAGGTGGGCTCTTTATTTTCCGCCGACGCCTGGAACAATGTTACTTTCACCGCGGGCGAAGTGAAGAATCCCGGCCGCAATCTGCCACTCTCCTTGGCGCTGGGCACGGGCGTGGTGATCGCGCTCTATATTGCCTGCAATTTTATTTATCTGATGACGCTGCCGCTCGATGGCACGGCAAGCGCCGCAACCATTCTTGGGCGCGGCATTCAGTTTGCCGCCGAAGATCGCGTGGGCACGGCCGTGATGACCCAGATGTTCGGCCCCGTCGGCGGATTGCTGATGGCTGGGGCTATTTTGATTTCTGCGTTCGGCTGCAATAACGGGCTGATTCTCTCCGGAGCGCGCGTTTATTACGCCATGGCGAAGGACGGGCTGTTCTTCCGCAATGTGGCTAAGCTTCATCCCAAGTACAAAACCCCCGCGGTTTCACTGATGGTGCAGATGGTTTGGACCTGCGTGCTGTGCATCTCGGGCAGCTACGGGCAGATTCTCGATTACGTGATTTTCGCCGTGCTGGTCTTTTATATTCTGACGATTGTGGGATTATTCGTGCTGCGGCGCACGCATCCCGACGCGCCGCGGCCGTATCGGGCCGCGGGGTACCCGAGCCTTCCGGCAATTTATATTGTGATGGCTTTGTTCATTGATGTCGTACTATTGCGCTACAAGCCGCAGTACACGTGGCCGGGCCTGATCGTCGTGCTGCTGGGGGTGCCGGTGTACTACGCGTGGTCAAGGAGTGCAAGGCGCGCTTCGTTGTAGCCGCCATGGAGAACCGAAAAACGCTCCGACGGTATATCGATTTTTCTTTATCGGTCGCAGGAGAAATGTGTTTCTGGGGAGGAGTCGTGTTCAGGCAAGAAAGGCATTCCCCGGGCGCCTCGGTGATCGACTAGAAGATTGCAATAGGTGGCTTTGCGCTGGTCGGTCTGTGTGTAGTCGCAGCGCGCCGTCGGCTCGGCGTTCTGGTCGGTTCGATTGGCTGGCCCTGTGCTTTCCTGTTCTTGAGGTACTGGTCTTCCGGAGAGGTGGAAGCATTCTGGGAGGGATCAAGTTTTCTGGCTCTAAGCTTCTCAGTGCTCGCGGTAGCTGCCATGATCATCCACTTGCGGGATCGGTGATGAAGGCGTGAAAACTAAGGAGAAAGCAAACGAATGGCGAACCTGTTCGCGACCAAGCCGCTGAACCTGCTGATGGAAGAAGCCCGCGAAACCGGCGAGCACAGCCTGAAACGCACTCTCGGAGTTTTTCAACTCACCGCACTGGGCGTGGGCGCGGTGATCGGGGCCGGCATCTTTGTGATGGTCGGGCTGGGCGCGCAGTATGCCGGGCCAGGACTGACGTTGTCGTTTGTCCTATCCGGGTTGGGATGCGCATTTGCCGGCTTGTGTTATGCCGAGTTCGCCGCCATGATTCCACTGGCTGGCAGCGCCTACACCTACGCCTACGCGACCTTGGGCGAGTTGATCGCGTGGATTATCGGCTGGGACCTTACGCTCGAATATGCCATGGGCGCGAGCACGGTGTCTTCGGGTTGGTCGAACCACTTCATCGAACTGCTGAATATTTTCCACATTCGAATGCCTCTTTGGCTGGCTTACGATCACTGGACGGCGCTGAAAACGGCCGAAACTATCGTGGCGCGGCAGATGGCTCAGGCCGCGGATTCGTCCCTGGTGCCCGGCTCGCAAAGCTTCCTCGATAAGGTCAGTTCGATCGTTAGCGCGCAATCTCCGGAGCTGTTGTGGCGGGCGCATGATCTACTGGGTGCGCCGCATCTGTTTGGAATGGATCTCGGGTTCAACCTCCCGGCCTTCCTGATCGCCCTGGTAATTACGGCCATTCTCGTGGTTGGCATCAAGGAGAGTGCCGAGTTCAATACCGGCATCGTTGTGATCAAAGTGTCGGTGGTGTTGTTCGTCATCGCGCTGGGCGCTCGCTACATCAACACCGCCAACTGGGGTACGGACTGGCATTCCTACGCGCCCAATGGCTTCGCCGGAATTGGCGCGGGAGCGGCGTACATATTCTTTGCCTACATCGGTTTCGACGCCGTCTCCACCACGGCGCAGGAGGCCAAGAATCCGCAGCGCGATTTACCCATCGGCATGATCGCTTCGCTCGCGATTTGTACCGTCTTGTACATTGCCGTGGCGGGCGTGCTGACTGGCATGGTGCACTGGCAACAAATCAACATCGAGGCGCCGGTCGCCGTGGCGTTCCTGGACCGCGGTCTGACCACGGCGGCGAACATCATTACTCTGGGCGCTTTAGCGGGATTGACCAGCGTGATGCTCGTAATGTTACTCGGCCAAACGCGAGTCCTTTATTCCATGGCCAATGACGGGCTTTTGCCCAAGAGGTTTTTTGCCGCGATCCATCCCAAATTCCGCACTCCGTGGAAGAATACGATCCTCGTGGGTCTGCTGGCGGCGGTGGTGGGCAGCCTGACCCCGATCGACCAGATCGGAAAGATGGTGAACATAGGAACGCTTCTCGCCTTCGTCATTGTCTCGCTCTCCGTGCTGGTGTTGCGCTATACGAATCCGTCGCAGCCGCGGCCGTTTCGAACTCCGTGGGTGCCGCTGGTTCCAGTTCTGGGCGTGATCTCGAACGGCTACATGATGTACAAGCTGGGCTGGGTCAATTGGGCACGGCTGATTATCTGGCTGTTCATCGGCTTGGTCGTTTATTTCACTTACAGCGTGAAGCACAGCCGCGTGCAAGCGCTGAAGGGCGGTGGGCAGTAAGCACGATCTGTGGTAAAGCGGGCAAATTGGGTCCTCCACAAATGGGAGGGCTTTTTTTGCTTTATAGTCAGTCGTTGGTCGTGAGTCGTGAGTCGTTGGCTTTTCTTTTTCCCGATGGGAGGGAAGAAAAGACGTTCGCTGACGGCAAACGGCAAACGACGCCTTATGAAGATTGTCTCCACCGAAGAAATGCGAGCCATTGATCGCGCTACCAGCAAGCGCTTTGGCGTGCCTTCGCTCACGCTGATGGAGGCTGCCGGGGCTGCCGTGGCGGAATACATTCTGCAGCAGCGTGCTTCGGCGGAGCACATCCTGGTGTTCTGCGGCAAGGGCAATAATGGCGGCGATGGCTTTGTGGCGGCGCGGCGACTGCATCAGCGCGGGAAGAAAGTTGACGTTATCCTATTGGCGAATCCCGACGAACTGCGCGGCGATGCGGCGGTCGCGTTCGGCCAGTGGCCGGGTGAGGTAATCGTGGTTCGGTCAGGCGAAGAGCTGAACAGTGAGCGCCTGCAGATTGCCGTAAAAGCTGACCTGTACGTCGATGCCGTGCTGGGCACTGGATTCAAGCCTCCGGTGAGCGGACTCTACGCCGAGGCGATTGCGCTCATGAATGCGAGCCACGTTCCCGTGATCGCGGTTGATATTCCTTCCGGGGCGGATGCCGACTCGAGGAATGCGGAGTCAGGGACGATGGCGCGCGCCGATGCCATTGTGACTTTCACC
>Ga0208936_1000117_pt1 | contig 10932 bp, 9 predicted proteins | sample June2015DPH_10_2_FD_184701 | JGI IMG/M metagenome (GOLD analysis project Ga0208936, IMG submission 184701) | Peatland microbial communities from SPRUCE experiment site at the Marcell Experimental Forest, Minnesota, USA - June2015DPH_10_10... | ecosystem: Environmental > Terrestrial > Soil >... | reverse complement strand
GCAGGCCGAGATCTTTGCCAAACTGAATGGTCTCATCCACCTTCGGCAGGAGTTGCGCCAGAGGGTAATGCGCGCTTACGCAGTGCAGGCCGGCGCTGTCCAGGGACTTCTTCACTTCGCTGGGGCTGCGGCCGAAGAAGCCGGCAGCCTCGACCTCACGATAGCCCAGCGCGGCGAGTTGGTGCAGGACGCCGTCGTAGTCTTTGGGAAGAACGTCGCGCACGGAGTAGAGTTGCAATCCCAGGGGCAGGCCGAGCGGATTGGCGAACAGACGGGGTATTTCATTCCAGAGAGCGGCGCAGGCGGCTGAGGCTGAGGCGGTTTGCAGGAAAGTTCTTCGCGAAATGCCGTGCATGTTCAAGTTCCTCAATTCCCATCGGATTATTTCATATCGTAAACTTGAATGTTCGTGGTGGCAGCGGCGCTATTGGCGTTGTGCTTACGGAGATCCTTCGCCCCGCGGAAGAGAACGCGGGGCTCCGGGATGACTCCAAACCGGTGGGCTATCCACGAATCACCTTCGCTTTCGCGTCCCAGGTTGCAATCGTGTTCTTGAAATAGGCGTAGTTGGCCAGATGGCAGCCAATGGCTGCGTGGTTGCCGAATTCTTCATTCTCAACCGTGGGCTTGCGAGTGCGGACCGCGTCGAAAAAGTTGGCTTGGTGCGCCGAGACGTCGCTGTATTCCGGCGGCGCGGTGAAAGTTTCGGCTTCGGCGGGTTGATAGTCGCGAGGATCGCGCAGGAGATGTTCGGCCTGCCACTGCTCCAGATATTGTTTGCGCAGCCGCGCCGGCCAGCCCTTGATGGAATAGCCTTCGGCCTTAGGACTGGAGTCCTGGGGCGTAAAGACAAGGGTTTGACCGCTGATCTCCATGGTGCCCTTGGTGCCGTGAAACCTGATCGGTTCGCCGCCCGCGTTATTCAGATTGCTGCGCAGCACCACGCGGAATTTGGGAAAGTCAAAGAGGGTCTCGATGAGATCGGGGAAGTCGCGCCCATCCTTCCAGCGATACAATCCGCCGCTGGACTGGGCGCGCTGCGGGGCCTCATTGGTGCCAGAGACGAAGAAAATTCCGGAGAGCAGGTGGACGAAGAGATCGCCGGCCAGGCCTTCTCCGTAGTCGGAGAAGCAGCGCCAGCGGAAAAAGCGGGCTGCGTCGAACGGACGCTTGGGCGCGCCGACCAGAAATTCGTTCCAGTCGATGGTCTGCTCGCTCGCGTCCGGAGGAATGGGATAGACCCAGGCGCCGCTGGCGGAGTTGCGGTCGGAAAAGCCTTCCATGAAGAAGACTTCGCCGAGCGCGCCCGCGGCAAAGAGTTGGCGCGCTTTTTCATAGACGACGGAACTCACGCGCTGGCTGCCGACCTGGAGAATGCGATTGTTCTTGCGGACGGCTTCGACCATGGCGAAGCCATCTTCGACGTTATGCGACATGGGCTTTTCGCAGTAAACGTCTTTGCCGGCGGCGCAGGCGTCGACGACGATGCGGCGATGCTGGTGATCGGGCACCGCGACGATGACTGCGTCAACATCTTTGCGGTCTAGTATCTCGCGATAGCTGCGTGTGGCTGGAACGGTTTTCTGCACCGCCTCCTGCGCGGCTTCGTGCCGGCTGTCGTAGAGATCGCAGACGCCAACGCACTCGATGCCGGGCACGGCGATCGAGGCTTGAAGCAATTCGCAGCCGCGGGTGCCGGTGCCGATCGAGGCGAAGCGCACTCGATCGCTGGCGGCGACGGGTCGTCCTGCGCCCCAGAGGGCGGCCGGCTGAAGCAGAGTGAGTTTGGCTGTGGCTCCGGCGGCTACGGAGCCGGCCCCGATGCGCATGAAGTTACGGCGGGTCAGAGAGTGCATTCATGTCCTTCCTGAAGGCGAACGGGCATCATTGTATGCGCGCGCCTGATAGGAGTACAGTGGCGTTTTGGCCCAGAAAGGGAGGCGGATGACACGCAGGGTCGGGTAGTGCACTCTTAGTAAATAGGGAAAGTACCGTATCGAACTCTACGGTGGAGATTCATAAGATGTTCGAACGCTGGAAATTTGAAAGCCTTGGTTTTGAAAGCCTTGTTGGGAAGGAGAGACCATCTTGATACGACGATTAGCGCATTCAGCAGTAGCGGCAGCGATGGCGGTCACAGTGTTGATGTTTGTTGCAGCGCCGCAGGCGCGCGCGGATGACAGAGACAAGTGCCGGCACGCCATCGAAAAAGCGGAAGCCCGATTGGATGATGCGATCCATCACCATGGCGAGCGCAGCCATGAGGCCGAGGACCGTCGGCGCGATTTGAATGCCGAACGGCAACGGTGTTGGGATCGTTATCACCAGTGGTGGAATGGAAGAGAACATCGTTGGGAAACGGAGCAGAATTGGGAAGGGCATCCTTAAATAGCGGCTTCCGGCTTCCGGTCGCTTTTTCATCTCGAAGTTAAAGGGCAGCCGGCCTTGGCTGCCTTTTATTCCTTGCCATTTTGACGGTGTTCCGCCGCCGCTTCTTAGCTTGCGCTCATACTCGCAAACCCGTCCAACTGCCTCCTGAGATATTCATTCTGCACTTCAGACGGGTCTTCACCTTCCGCTAAAGTCCAATTCATGCATGCCGATATACCCCCAAGCAAAGAAATCAGGACAAGCAATCTTGTAGCGTCTCTGGTGTGGAGAATGAGAACAAGCTCATGCCTATAACTGCTCTTATCGTCGACGACTCCTCCGTGATGCGAAAAATCGTAGAGCGTTCACTGCGCCAGGCGGGCATCGAAATCACGAAGGTGATCGAGGCCGGGAATGGGGCGGAAGCGCTCAGCGCATTGCAGGAAAACAAAGTGGATCTCATTCTGTGCGACATCAACATGCCGGTGATGGACGGGCTGGAGTTTGTCAAGGCTCTCGCCGGAGTAGAGAGCGCGAAGGGAGTGCCCGTGGTTATGATTACCACCGAAGGCAGCGAGGCTCACGTGGTGCAGGCGCTGTCAGCGGGTGCGCGCGGATATATTCGCAAGCCGTTTACACCGGAGCAGGTGAAGGAGCAAGTCATCCCCATTCTGGCAGGGAAACCATGAAGTCTGCGACCCAAGTAGCTACCGACCAACAGAATCACGAGAGCTGGCGTCCGCTGATGGAAGTGGCCACGAGGGAAGTATTCGAATTGATGCTGGGTAGCCAGCTCAGCGTGCCGGAAGCCGCCGATGCTTCCCCGAAGCCGCCGCACGATGTTACTGCCATGGTGGGGCTGGCGGGGCAATTGTGCGGGATGTTGAGCTTTTGCTGCGATAACAAGGCGGCTGTGCTGATCACTTCGAAGATGCTGGGCGTGGAAGTGGAAAAAGTGAGCTCGACCGAAATGTCCGACGCGTTAGGCGAGATTTCGAATATGGTGGCGGGGAACTTTAAGAATAAGATTTCCGGGCTGGGAGATGGCTGCATGCTCTCACCGCCCACGGTGATTACGGGCAGCGACTACGAGACTTATTCCCTGGCCGATCGCCCGAGACTTGAGATCAGGCTGGTGTTTGAGAATATGCCGGTCATTGTTACGCTGCAGATCCACAGCTAGAGGCGGCTTCTCACGGCCAGGCCGTGTTGTTTTAGCGTGACGGCGCGGCTGGAAGTGTGCTCGCGTAAGAAGTTGTCTTCCGCCCTCCCGGGGCCGGGTCTTTCCCTCTTTCCCTCACGGCTTACGAGCCGGTTACGAAAGACACCGCCTGTCCTCCTGAGGCCGCGGTCGTTGCGGCCGAAGGACCATGTGAATGTGGTGGCGGCGCCGATACTGCCGGCAAGTGCAGAGATCCTTCGTCGGGAGTCTCCGGCTCCACGAGAGACTCCGCTTCCTCAGGACGACAATTGCGGCTGCCGCTCCCACCCGGCTGGAGTGGAGTGATTCTGGCCGGAGTACTCTCCAAAAACCTAACGCACGAGGTTCAGCTCCTGCCAGTCCCGACGGGACGAGGCAGGCTCGGAGCGAGCTGTGGGCTGCATTCTCGGGCCGCTTTGCGATTTTAGGCGTTCAACTTCGCCGATCCTCCGAAGATGGTGGATACCAACTGGAAGACTTCGATAGCGGCTTCGTCGAGTTCGAAGGTAAAGCGGACGAGGTCGACGCCCTCGAGGCTGCGGTACTCCTTCAAGAGGATGGGCCAGGCGGGATCGGCGATCAAATCCAGTTTCCGGCGCTCGTAATAGCCGTAGCCCATATTGCTCATGCGGCAGAGAAGATCACTGAGGTGAACTAAAGCGACGAGGGGCTGGGCTGCGGTGCTTTGTTCGGGAACATGGTGATGAGCGATCACTTGCACGAGATCGTCGGCGAGCTTCCATTTTTCGGCCAGAGCGCGGCCCGTGTCGCAGTGAGTGAATCCCATGGTGGCGAGTTCGGCTTCGTCGAGAGGAACCTGTTCTTCCTTGGCGCGGGCTTCGGCAATGGCGAATTCCTTGGGGAAGGCGATGCAGTTGACCAGGAAGCCGATGTCGTGGAGAAGGCCGGCCATGTAGGCTTTGTCGCTATCGGCGGCCAGCATGTCGCCGAATTTCCGGCAGACCATGGCGCAGCCCAGCGAGTGCCGCCAGAAGGTGGTGGGATCGAGCGCCCAATCTTTGGCGGGGAAGCTATCGCCCAGGCAGCAAGTGAGAAGGATGGTCTCCACCCGGCGCAGGCCCAGGCTGATCACCGCTCCCTTGATGGAGTCCGGCGTCTTGGACAGGCCAAAGAGAGGGGAACTGGCGACGCGCAGGCATTGCGCGGCGATAGTGTTGTCGTAAGAGACCAGCTTGACCACGTCATCGAGCTTCACTTTGTCGGGGGGCAAGTTGAGCAACTTCAGCAACGGCAGGAAAATGGTGGGAATACTGGGCATGGTCTCGATTCGGGCCACGCGCTCGTGAATGGTCGCCGCCAGGGAAGTTGTGCTCATAGCTTGCCGCTTTTCAGGGATGGTTTCCAGTATGCGATGGTGCCGGGAAAGTGCACGAGGTGAAACTTGTCATTCAATTTCATGAGCGATTCCGAGGTGCCGAGAAAAAAATATCCGCCGAAGTTCAGATTGCTGTAGAAGTGGTCCACGACCTTGGCCTTGGAGGTGCCGTCGAAATAAATCAAAACGTTGCAGCAGAAAATCAAGTCCATGCCCTTCATGAAGAGCATCTTGGAATCGTCCTGCAGGTTAAGGCGGCTGAAGGTGATGAGTTTTTTGACTTCGGGACGCACTTGCAGTTTCTTATCGTCGACGGCGGTGAAATACTTGCGTTTGAAATAATCGGTGGTGTTGCGCACGGCATAATCGCCGTAGATGCCGGCCTTGGCGGTTTCCACGGAGCGGTCGTTGAGATCGGTGGCGAGAATTTCCACGGTCCAGCCTTTCAGGAGTTTGTCGCTTTCTTCCATCATGCTCATGGCCAGAGTGTAAGGCTCTTCGCCGGTGGAGCAGCCCGCGCTCCAGATGCGCAAGCGCTTGGTGATCTGCTTGGTTTTCTCGGTGACCAGCTCCGGCAGAATCACTTTGCGCAGCGCGTCGAGCTGAGGCTGGCTGCGGAAGAGGCAGGTTTCTCCAATGGTGATCTCGTTCAAGAGCTGGCGGAGTTCGGCTTCGCGGTTGGGATGAGCGGTGAGGTGATCCCAATACTCGCGCGGAGTTCGGACCGCGACTTGTTTCATGCGGCGCCCGCAGCCATCGGCCAGAAGGTAAAGTTTTTCTTCGGCCTTGAAGATACCCGAGACTTTGTAGACCAAGTCGCGGATCTGGCGGTAGATGGGATCCAACGGTTCGGCCTTGGCGGGCGGAACCGGCGCGTTAACCGGAGCAGTTTGGGGGGCAATCGTCATTTTATGGGAGGCTCCAACGTGGCATAGTTATTCATCTCCATCGGCACGGAAGGGCTTCGGCTTTGCATGACTCGGCGGTTAATTTCTGTGGCCAACTGGTCGAGAGGATAGGCGGCATCGTCCAACCCCGAGGCATGCACCAGGCCGGGCATGCCCCAGACCACGGAGGAAGCTTCATTCTGAATGATGACGTTGCCGCCAGCGTCGCGAATGGCCTGGGAGCCGAGAACGCCATCGGAGCCCATGCCGGTCATCACCACCCCGAGAACGTTGGCGCCATAGGCCGCAGCCACCGAGCGAAATAAAACGTCGACCGCGGGGCGGCAGGAGTTCTCCGGTGGACCTTGGCTTAGATCCAGCCGGCAGGCCATGCCTGACCGGCAAACCTTCATGTGAAAATTTCCGGGCGCGATCCAGGCGTGGGCTTGGGAAAGGACGACGTTCGCGCTGCCTTCTTCGATGGGAATAAACGAGCGGCTGGCCAGCCGCTCGGCCAGAAGGCGCGTGAAAATCGGAGGCATGTGTTGCACCACAACGATGGGTACGGGAAAATCTTTCGGGATAAGCGGCAAGACTTCGGCCAAGGCGTTGGGACCGCCGGTGGAAGTGCCGATGGCGACGATTTCGATACGCGGGTGGGTTCGAGGGCGAGGCTTGCCCGCCACACGGGCCTGGGGCAGCGGCAGCAGTTTCAGTGGAGCCGAAACTCGGCACAGCGCCTTAATCTTGGGGACGAGTTCGGCGCGCACGCGTTCGATGGCGACCGCGGGACTGCCGGTGTTGCTGGGTTTGGTGGCGTAATCGGAGGCGCCGAGCGAGAGGGCATCGAGCGTGGCGGCCGCTCCGCGCTCGGTGAGCGTGCTGAACATGATGACCGGCAGCTTGGGATAAAGCTTGCGCAAAGCGGTGAGCGTTTCCAGGCCGTTCATGACCGGCATCTCGACGTCGAGGGTCACGATGTCGGGTTTAAGCAGGGGAATTTTCGCCAGGGCGATGCGGCCGTCGCTGGCCACGCCGACAACTTCCAGCGCCGGGTCGCCCGACAAAGTGTCGGAGAGCACTTTGCGGATCACCACCGAATCATCGACTACGAGAACGCGGATTCGAGTCATCGCCGAGTTATGCCCGTCTCTTTATCGTTATCTTCATCTTTATCTGTAGGCTGCATGCGTTCAGGCTCCACGCGCCAAGGTTCTGGGCTTCGCTGAAATGTCGGTGGAACGGCTTCTTCCCGGGCTGGAGGTTTGGGCTGGAGAATTCGCCCCGAGCACGTCATCCCAAAACAAACTGTCAGAGGCGAGAGCGGCGATTCCGATCTGGCCGGCGCGGGCGGTATTGTCCGCGCCCGTCCACTGGAGGACAAATTCTTCCTGCCGACTCCCGCGGGCGAGAGAGAGTTTGCTGCCGGCGCGCAGTTTTCCCCGGATGCCTCTCAACTGAGCTCCCTGGCGGCTGACATTGACGGTGATGACTTCGTAGTCGAGTGGAATTCCAGAGGAGTCGGTTGCGGTCATGCGGACGGGCAGGGCCACATCGATGCGGGGATCGCGGCGCTCGATCTTGAACTGAGCCATAAGCTTGCTCATCTCGGCGGCGATGGAGGCCAAGTCCTGGGCCGTTTTTTGCGACTCCTGGGCGCGGGACGATGTGCCCTCGGCGGCCTGTGTCACTCCGCGGATGCTGACCGAGATGTTGCCGGCTCCTGTGGCGGCTTCGGTGGTGTTGCGGCTCATTTCATTCGTAGTGGCACTCTGCTCTTCGACTGCAGCTGCGATGGTCGCGGAGATGTCGTTGACCTGGTGAATGACCCCGCTTACGGTTTCAATCGCGGCTGCCGCATCTTTTGTGTCCACTTGAATCGCGGTGATTTTATGGCCGATGTCTTCCGTGGCTTTGGCCGTCTGCTTGGCGAGTTCTTTGACTTCGTTGGCGACGACGGCGAAACCTTTGCCCGCTTCTCCAGCGCGAGCGGCTTCGATGGTGGCATTCAGGGCGAGCAGGTTGGTCTTTTGCGCGATGGAAGTGATGACCTTGATGACCAAGCCGATCTCGGCGCTGGACTGACCGAGTTTACTCACGGTGGCGTTGGCAGCCTGGGCTGCGTTGACGGCCGTGGCGGCCACTTTGGCCGCTTCCGTGGTATTGGCCGCGATACTCTGAATGGTCGAAGTCATCTCCCCGGCGCCGGCGGAAAGGCTCTGCAGATTCTGGTTGACCTGCTGGGTGACGCGGGACACCGCATTCGCCTGGACCGCGGTTTCCCCGGAGTTGGCGGTGATCTGCTGGTTGGCTTCGAGCAACTGATCGCTGGCCACGGTAAGCTTATGAGTATGGGCGACGACGCCGCGCAGAAGTCCCTGCAATTTGTCCATGAAGAGGTTGAAGAGGCGGCTGACTTCACCCAGTTCGTCGTTGGAGAACCCACCGGCGATCTCGAGGCGCTTGGTGACGTCGCCTTCGCCGTCGGCAATGTCCTGAATCATGCGGGTCAAGCGTTGCAGTCCATGGGAAATGCGCCGGGTCAGGAACACGGCGACCGTGATGCCGATGCCCAGGGCGACGGCAAAGGAAAGGGCCAGGCTCAGCATCACGGCATGGCCGGCGGACTGCAACTCCGCGCCTTCGTGGCCCATTAACACCGTGCGCGACTCCCGCATTTCGGCGAGCTTGGCTTTGATCGCGTCGGTGCGCGGCTTGGTTGCGGTGTAGAGCATGTTTCGGGCTTGCTTGATTCCCGCCGGCGATCCTTCAGCGGCAAAAACAAAAAGCTTGGCCTGGTCCTGGTGCAGTGTGGGGGCTTCGGATTGGACGAAGGCGAGGCGGTCACGATTCGCCTGGAGCACCCAATGAACGCTATACTCCTGTTCCTTTGCCAGGTCCCGAGCAACCAGGGCCCATTGTATTTCCCAACTCTGCTTGGCCTTGTCCACTGCGGCGGGATCGCCGTTGGCGAGAATCACGTCGCGGGAGCGGGTCTGGGTCAGCTCCAGATTCATCGCCAAGTCATAATCTGTGGTGATGGTGGGAACGCGGGTTTCGACGATGTAGGATCCAATTCGCGCCATGCGCGTGACGTTGGGGTAGATGACGGTTGCGCTGACCGCCATGGTGGCCAGCACGATGCCAAATCCGTTGCCGATCTGTTTCCCTAGCTTCAAGCCGCTCCTCGTCGCCTTGTCAGCGCGCTCTAGGCATGAGCCGCTCGGGTGCGCGCAGGCTCGCCGCCGCCAATGCCATAGCCGCTGCTGCCCGTGTTGATCTTGAACTGCTCGACCAGACGGCGAAGCTGGTTGGCGGTTTCGACCAACTGCTGCGAAGCTTTCTGGGTGTCGGTGGCGCCGCGCGTGGTGCCTTGCGCCGCCTCGGCTACTCCGGTCATGTTGCTGGTGATTTCGCCGCTGCCGTGGGCCGCTTCGCTGACATTGCGCGACATTTCATTCGTGGTCGCGTTTTGCTCTTCGACCGCGGTGGCGATGGTGCTGGAAATGTCGTTGATCTGGTTGATGACGCCGCTGATCGAGGCGATGGCTTCGACGGCAGCTTTGGTGTCGGTTTGAATGGCTTCGATTTTGAGGCTGATGTCTTCCGTAGCCTTGGCGGTTTCTTTGGCCAGTTCTTTGACTTCGTTAGCGACGACGGCGAAGCCTTTGCCGGCCTCGCCGGCGCGGGCGGCTTCAATGGTCGCGTTCAAAGCCAGCAGGTTGGTTTGCTGTGCGATCGAAGTGATGGTTTTGATGACTTGGCCGATTTCGTTCGAAGATTCCCCCAGCTTGGAGACTGTGGCCGTGGTCGTCTCCGCAACTTTGACGGCGGCGGTCGCGACCTTGGCCGCTTCGGTGGCGTTTTTGGCGATTTCCTTGATGCTGGCGCCCATCTCTTCGGCGCCGGTGGCGACGGTCTGCAGGTTCTGGCTGACGGTCTCCGCGGCCTTGGTGACGACGTCGGCCTGGGCGGAGGTTTCGGCGGAGTTGGCGGTGATCTGCTGGCTGGTGACATTCAGCTCTTCACTGGCGCTGGCTACCTGGGCGGCATTGTCGCCGATGGCGACGATCATGGTTTTCAGGCTGGCGCTCATCTTGTTGATGGCCACGGTGAGGTCGCCGAGTTCATCCTGGCTTTGGATTTTCAAGTCATCGTGGGTGAGGTCGCCGGCTGCGATGGCTTCCGCCTGAACTAAGACCGAATGAGTAGCGCGGGAGATGCCGCGGCTCAAGTAGAACGCGACAAAGCCGCCGACGGCGATCGCCAGAAAGGTTGCGACGAGCATTGTCCAGTTCATGGAACTGGTTTCTGACTTGGCGTTCTCGTTGTTCTTTTGCAGCAGGTCGTTGTTGGATTCCATGACCTCTCCCAACGGCTTTTTGATCGCCTCCACGGCGGCGCTTGCCTGGTCGGCGAATGCGTTCCCCGCTTTGGTGATGGCATCGCGCTCGCCGCTGGTGGCCAGTTTCATGGTCGACTCCTGTGCGTCGCGCAGGCCCGGGATGTCCTGCTTTACCAGGGCGAAGCGATCACGATTGGCTTGCAGGGTGAAGTGAGCAGCCAATTCGTCTAATCTTGCGACGTCCTTGCCAACGTCGTCCCAGGAGGAATTGAACGAGGTTTTCGCCGCCTCGGCCCGTGCCGAGTCGCTTCCCGCCAAGATTACTTGGCGGCCTTTGTTCTGGGTTTGATTCAGATCGCGCTGCAGTTCGGCGCAGGCCTTGATCACCGGAACGCGCAGGGTGGCGGAGTAATCCTGGGTTTCTTTGATAGCGCTCGCCTTCATGTAGGTGAGGACCACGGTAAGAACCATGAGGGCGAGGACGCAGGCGAAGCCCGCGCCGATTTTCTTCCCTAGTGACAGCTTCATCGATTGATCTCCTGACATTCCGTGCGAATTCGAGACTAAGTGCTTCCAGCCCGCGTCAGCGGGGTTTGCCGTGGTTATCTATCCGCGTGCCGCCATGCTCCGCGAAGATTCTTCGCCGTCGTGGGCCCTGGTGGCGGCGTTGATCTTGAACTGCTCGACCAGACGGCGAAGCTGGTTGGCGGTTTCGACCAACTGCTGCGAAGCTTTCTGGGTGTCGGTGGCGCCGCGCGTGGTGCCTTGCGCCGCCTCGGCTACTCCGGTCATG
>Ga0208936_1000101_pt1 | contig 11815 bp, 10 predicted proteins | sample June2015DPH_10_2_FD_184701 | JGI IMG/M metagenome (GOLD analysis project Ga0208936, IMG submission 184701) | Peatland microbial communities from SPRUCE experiment site at the Marcell Experimental Forest, Minnesota, USA - June2015DPH_10_10... | ecosystem: Environmental > Terrestrial > Soil >... | reverse complement strand
AGAGCTTTGCGATCCGTTCTTTTTCCGATTGATTCATGGCCTGATTCCTTGTTGTATAAGTTCTTTCCGCAGCAGGCGCAGGGCACGGAAGACGCGCAGCTTCACCGCTCCCACAGAGATACCCAGCGCCTGGGCAATTTCTTTGTGCGGCTGTTCTTCGATCAGCGCCAGGGTCGCGACGACCCGCAGCTTCGGCGGAAGAAGCTTGAAGGCGTGCGCGGTTTTGGTGCGGACCTCTTGCGTGATTCCGGGATCGCCGGGCGTCACGTGCGGCAAATACTTAGGCGGATCGGGCGCGTCCCAGGACTCTGTGTGCTTGGCGAAGGAGTGCGACGCGCTTTTGAAATGATCGAGCGCGGCGTTGGTAGCGATGCGGCGAGCCCAGGCTTCAAAGCTGCGTCCGGCGTCGAAGCGGGCATGAGCCCGGTGAATGCGCCAGAAAGTTTCCACGGTAAGATCTTCGGCGAGGGCGGGGTCGCGCACGATCACTACGATCCAGCGGTAAACCTCGGCCTGATGCCGGCGAAACAAGGTCTCGAAGGCCTCGAGGTCGCCGCGCGCGAACCGCGGCAAGACATCGGATTGCTCCGGTGGCAACTTTGCTGGTAACGATTGCCCCGGCGATGTGTCTTCCAGCACGAGCATCCTTCTTATCTTTCTATATACGCTTACGGAGCGGGGCAGCGGAAGGTTTCCGACTTTGGCGGCAAAACAGACAGGACGGAGTGATCCGGCTCGGGCGAGTTCAAGCTTTTCAAAGAGAATGCCGATGAAAACGGAGCGAAGGCCGCGGGTTTGGGCCTTGGGCTGCGAGGCATTGCCATGGGAGCATCGGGCGCGAGTCAGGGCAACGACGCTTCCGTTGCGCGGCGGCTGGCTGCGGCTACGGATGAGCTCCAGGTCTTGGAAAAGCTGGTGATCTCTGGCGATTGTTCGCCGCGGCTGCTTAGCGAATTCCGCGCCGCCGTGGACAGTATTCGCCGCACCACCTGGGCGGTTCAGCGGTGGAGCGAATTGCAGCAGCAGCACCGCGACCCTTACACCGTTCTGGATGTGCTCTCGCAGGTGCGGGTGCAGAGAGCCACGCAGCTATCACGGGAATTGACCATGGACTTGCAATCGCTGGAGTTGAGCCTCGAAACCGAGGGGCTGGCTGAACTCTATCGCGCCACGCGCGGATTGTACGACTGCCTCGCGCCCTTGTTCAGGAAGCGCGAGACGTAGAACGCGCAAGATTCATTTCGCCTGACGGACGCAGCGGCCGTAGCGAAGTTGATTTTGGAGTAAATACGGCGCGCCTCGAAGCCGCGCCCTCTCAAAGCCCACCGCAGAGAATTTCAGCAATTGTTTGGGAGGTTACGCAAACTCTTCTCGCGCGCCGCGGATGAGCGCCTTCAAGGCGCGGATTACGATCCGAGCCAACAGGACGATCACCGCGACTAGGCCAAGCGCGATTGCACCGGCTGCGTAGGGATGGCGTGTGGCCAGCCACGTCAAGCCTATCGCGAGAACGTCTTCGGAGAGGCTGAGAGTGACGTTCGAGATCGGCTCGGGGGATGGCGTAACCGCGGCGCGGACCGCAGTTTTGCCGCCATGCGCGGCCAGAGCTATGGCAGCGCCCAGCAGGGTTGCCAGCAATTGGTGCGCCGGTGTTAACTGGCTGGTCGCCCCGTAGGTTAATAGAGCCGCCACGGGAACGCGCACGAAGGTGTGCAGCGCGCTCCAGATCAAGTCGAAGGCCGGGACTTTGTCCGCGAAGAATTCAACGACGAAAAGGGCGGAGCTGGCGGCGATGACCGGCCAGCCTTCCAGAACTTGCAACGACGGCGGCAGCGGCAGGTGGCCGAAGCGCGCCAGCAGTCCGAGAGCGGCTACGGTGGCGTAGACATTTAATCCGGCAGCGAAGGCAATCGCGGCCAAGAGGGCGAAGAGCTCTGGCAAAGGGATTTGCAGCCAGTTCAGCATGGGAGTTCGAGGGTAAACCGTACCTCAGGGGCGGAAGCCAGATTTCATCCTACGAGACTCAGCGCAGCGCGGAAGCGCTGCTCCACCCTTCGTAGGGGCTCCCCCTTGCATGTTGCGCCACTTGATCCGGCGCACGTTGCATTCTGCGCACTTTCCGTCCGGCACTCCCGTGCCTCTGCCAAAGTTAGCAATCGGCACAGGGGACGGGTCGCCCCGCCTCCCCAGCCACCACCGTACATGCGGGTCCGCAGACGGCGGTTCGGCGGATTAAGCTAAGACCGCACGACCATGGGTGGGAGCCCGAGCTTGGGAAAGTGGGCATTCGACAAACCAGTGGCCAGGGCGGGCGAGTTGGCGATGCGCCACGGGCCGTGGGGACTCCCGGCGGTTTGCGCCGCCAGGTCTTGGCCCACACTCCGTTTGCGAAGTTCGCGAAATCGCGTTCGTCCCCGTTTCCATTGCTTCCACACCACCGACCGTCGACGGCGTAGCCACGATGCGAGGGTTTGCAACACCGAGGGCGTTTGACAATCGTCGAAGTATCCGAGCCATCCCCGCAGATAGGCCGCGATCTGTGTGACCATCTGCGTCAGACTGATGCCACGGGTTCGACGTGTCTGTTCCCGAATCCTCTACTTAAAGCGAGCGATAGCCTTGGGGACAATACGCCGCCGCGGTTCTCGTTCACCAGTGAAGCCGAATCCCAAGCTGTCGGACATGCTCGGCGCACAGAACAAAAGGCCGCATGCAGCGGCCCTTGATCATCTGCTTCGCTTGGCACCGAAGCTGGCACTCGATTATAAAGTGGATTCGATTTCGAATCCCCATGCCTCGAGCAGAGGCTCCGGAATGTACTTGGAATTCTTGTTGCGCCGAGCCCACTCCCGCAGCCGGGTCGAGCGCAGATATTGATCTGGGGAGAGCTTATACTCGCGCACCACCTGCTCAAACTCCGTAATGGTGGGGACGATGGGCCCGATCGGTTCGGGCTTGCCCCAGTTGGGATTGCCGCGTCGCTTCGCCATGAAAAGTGCCTTTCCAGCGAATGGGGGATGACTGTCCAAACCGCCGGCAGTCTCTCAGCCACTGCTCTCTGTATCTATAAGATTCGCCGAATGCTGGAGGGATGCATGGAAACAGCTTAACGTTTGACACTGTAATGGTGCCAAGCATTCCAACCATCCCATAAGCTAATCGGAGACTTAGTAGGTTAGGGCAATATTCTCTAAAAGTCAACCCCGAACTTGTGGCGGCAAAACTTGAATGAATGCTAGTCAAACGATTGCAGGCGAAGCATTTGCGCCTCCAACGTGAAGTCTATGCCTCAGGACGTGGCGGTGTCAGGAGGTTTCGCGCCATTCCGCCCGATTACTGCCGTAACCTCCCCGCCCACTGTCGTATTGATTGGCGTGGCGGTCGCGGCCTAAAGTAAGTGAGGGTAGCGCTTCATTCCGAACGCGGCTCAGGCTGAAGGCGAAAGACTCGCCGCAAGCATCGCTCAAGGGGAAGGACTTAGGACCACGCCATGAAGTTAAGGGCCCTGCTGCTTTGTTCGGATGAGAAGATCGTTCGGGTAGTACGCCGCACTCTGGGCGATCTTGACATCGCGATCGAACATTGCCCCAGCGGCGAGGTTGCGGTTCGGCAGTTGTCGCGAGAGCGCTTCGAGGCCATTATTGTGGATTGCGCCGGGCCGGGCGCTGCCGACGTTCTGCGCAACGCGCGCGCGGCTCCTTGCAATAAGCGAGCCGTGGCCGTGGCCATTCTGGATCCGTCGGCGGGGGTTCGTTCGGCTTTCGAGCTGGGAGCGCACTTCGTCCTCTACAAGCCGGTCTCCGGGGAGCGCGCCAAGTCGAGCTTTCGCGTGGCCCGCACGCTCATGAAGAAAGAGCGCCGGCGCAACGAGCGGGTCGGGGTCAAAATTCCGCTGGAAATGGTGAGTCAGGAGTCCGGGGCGCGCTTCAAAGTCAATACTACCGACTTGGGCGAAGGCGGATTGGCGGTGAGCCTGCCCAAGCGCAGCAAGCCCGCCGGGCGCTGGGAGCTGTCCTTCACGCTGCCGGGTTCGAAGACGGGGCTGAAAGTGGTGGCGGAGTTTGCCTGGGAAGGCTCGGGCACGCAGGTGGGAATGCGCTTTGTGGAGCTATCGCCCGAAAGTGAGCGCCAGTTGCGCGAGTGGCTGAGCCGGAACTCTCCGGACGCGGAGAAAGACGACCCGCCGGTGCGCTGCCAGTTGAGCGATTTGAGCCTGGGCGGTTGTTATCTCGAGGTCGCGTCGCCCTTTCCAGTTTCGACCAGAGTCACGCTTTCGATGCGCGCCGCCGATATCGAGTTGAAAGCCGAGGGCGTGGTTCGGGTAATGCACGCCGATAAGGGCATGGGCGTGGAATTTACCCAGACTACGGCGGAACATCGCGCCTTGCTCGAAAAATTCCTCAGCATGCTTTCGGAAAATCGCGAAATGCTCCCTGAACTGATGGTCGAACCCGAGGGCCTGGAGACGGAGCCGGCTGCCGCTACAACGACGGCGGGGGAGTCCGGTGAAGCCAACGATCCACTGCTCGAAATGTTCCGCAAGCAAAGTTCCCTGCCTCCCGATGCGTTTCTGGCCGAGTTGCGCAAGAAGCGCGGGGTCACCGCTGCCGCTGCCGGCGACTAGCTCGAAAGCCAGGGATTCGTATGGGGCATCCTTTCCGGCACGCCATTCTCAACGCCAGCCTCACGTGCAGATTCTCTCCCGAAGGATACAAAAAGCTGCACGAAGCCACGAGGAAGGGGAATCGGAACAGCTTCACGACTCTGTGCTGTAGTGAGGCCTTTTGAGCGACTTCGAAGCCGGCTCCCAAAATGGCAGCGAGCTTTTCAAGAAGAGCATCGAAGAGAAAAACCCTCGCTTGGACCGCGAAAGACCGCGAACCGTCTAATGGTCTGCGCCAGGCATACATTCGCCTGCGTCTCGTGGAATATGCCATTTACCAGATCGCCCAGAGCTGCCGAACCGGCGTCGAGATGATCGAGAAATATTGCGCCGCACACAACATCAAGGACGCGGCTCGACGCTGTAGCGATCAACGTCATGGTCATGCCGCCCCAAAAAAAGCAGGAAGACCGCCAACCCAACAACTCAGGCTCCGCCCCAGCTTCCAGATCGCGAAGCTGCTGTGTACATTTCCTCTGCGTGCTCTATGATAGACAACTGAAAATGAAACAACCGCGCGGGCGTGGCGGAATGGCATACGCAGCGGACTTAAGGAAAACTTGAGTGCTCGCCTGGGAAACCGGCGATGCAGAACTGCTCAAATTCGGGGAAACCTCAACTGGCAATCCCGAGCCAAGCCTGGTGAGACACTAGCCGGGAAGGTGTAGAGACTAGACGGGCAGCACCTAAAGCCCCAGATATTCCGGGGATGGTGAAGGGATAGTCCAGACCGCAAACCTGGCGTTCGCGCTCCACGCGCGTCACGTCCGGGCGGCGAAAGCCGCAGACGGCATGAAAATCCGCAGGGCTTAAACGGCCCATGAGGGTTCAAGTCCCTCCGCCCGCACCACATCTTGCTGGGGCCGTCACTCCGCTCAGCATTCACCTTGTGTGCACCCGCTCATTGGTCACAGCTAAACTGTGGCCCTTGGACTACGGAATTAGTTCGTGCCCGGAACCGGTGTGAGAGGATAAAAGACGAAATTGCAGCCGGTATACGATGAGCAGGAGAGAATTCCTCTTCTGATCAGGCGCGCCCTCGAGTCTGGAGGAAACGCTGCGCCGGACTGAACGTTTTCGAGCGCTTTTCCGGCGCTCCTAAGAGCTTCGGAACCGCTGGAAAAATTTGACTTTTCTATTTTTCCGCCGGCTCCGAGCAGGACATTAAAGTCCGCACTCGCATTGGTCGTCGTTATCGCAGGAAGTTGGATGGTGCGCATCGAGTTCAATTCTTCGCGCGCGTTCGCGCGCTTCTCGGGCAAAGCAATGTTGGCCAGGTTGCGGATGCGCGCCGAAGTTTCTTCCATGCGGGGATTGGCTTCGAGCGCCAGATTGTACAGGTGCAGCGCTTGGGACAACTTGTTCTGCTCTTCGTAAACTTGGCCAAGATGATCTCCCACCAGCCCTTCCTGGCGGAGTTGCCAGGCTGGAGTGAGGTAACTTTCTGCCCGCCCGAAATGGAACGAAGGACATCAACCGGGAGGTCCCCGAAGGGGACTTCTGGCGACAGGCAAAAGGCGAGTTCAGGAAAAAAGGCCGGGCCCCAGGAATCCGATTTGCGACCCCTCCCGTATCTATAGTGTCTGTTATTGAACATTCCCACACGCCTTGTGCCAAGGAATCTGGCGAAGTGGAATTCACCAAGATCGATCCGCTAGTTGCGACTGAGTGAGGTTGGTATGGGCAAATGGCTGCTGGTTTTTCTCATCATCGCCGGGACGTCGGGGTTCTGTCAGAACTCTCCTTTTGAATCGCTTGCACAAGGGCGACCCGGTTCACCGTCGGAGACGGACCAGCAGATTCAGAAAATGCAAGCGTATGTGAAACAGGCGCCCGGCGACTATGCAGGATACGACGCTTTAGGCTTCAGCTTTTTGCAGAAGGCCAGAGAGACCGGTGACGTTTCGTACTACGATCTCGCCGAGCAAACGCTGAAGAAGGCAATCGCTCTGGCGCCGCAAGATTTTGGTTCCGCGGATCCTCTGGTTCACATGGCGTTGGTGTACATGGGCGAACATCGCTTTGCGGAAGCTCTCTCTTATTCGCAAAAGGCGATCGGAAGGGGCGCCGGAAATTTGGCGGCATTCGCCATCGAAGGCGATGCTTATACCGATGCGGGAGATTATGAGGAGGCGGCTGCGGCGTATCACACTTTGCAAACTCTGGGCCGCGAGATCTCTTCGCCCCTGACGCTCGCCTACATGGGCGACAGTCGTATCGCCTACCTGCGCTACCTGCACGGGGACACGGCCGAGGCCATCCGGCTGATGAAGAGCGCCATCGGCGCTGCGCTGCAAACCAACCTTCCGCGCGAAAATCTGGCATGGCTTTATTTCGAACTGGGCGAGCGCTACTTTCAGAGCGGGGATTTGCAGCTTGCGGAGTTGTCTTATCGGTCGGGGATAGCCGCCGATCCCAACCACTATCGTTCCCTGGCGGGCCTGGCGAAGGTTCGGGCGGCACAGGAGAACTTTGCGGAATCCATTCAGCTCTATCAACGGTCGATTGCGATCATCCCGTTTCCCGTTTATGTCGCGGAGTTGGGCGACGTTTACAAGAAAGCTGGGCGAATGAAGGAGGCTCGGCAGCAATATGACTTGGTTGAGTACATGGGGCACCTCAGCAAATTAAATCAGATGCTGGCCAATCGGGAATTGGCTCTCTTCTATGCCGATCAAGGCATTAAGCTGCAGGAGGCCCTCGAGTTGGCGCGAACGGAGCTTGCAGTCAGGCACGACATTTACACATGGGACACGCTGGGGTGGGTGCTTTATCGGAGTGGCCGATTTCAGGAAGCGGCCGAGGCGATCAACAAAGCTCTCGCTTTGCACACGAACGATTCTCTACTTCTGTTTCATGCCGGCATGATCTACCACAGTCTGGCCAAGGACTCCGAGGCCGAAGATTTTCTGCGTCGTGCGCTACGAGCAAATCCGCGCTTCCACGTTTTTCATGCTGAAGTGGCGAGCCGAACTCTGATGGAGATCGCTCGATCGGGTAATTCGGATTTGAGGTCCACCAATGCACAAAGATAAAGATAGGAGCAGGCAGCGCCTGACGCGCTTCGTGATGTTGTTATATGCATTGATGTTGATCTCTTCAACCTCGTTCGCCCATCCCATGGGAAATTTCAGCATCAACCACTATTCGAAGGTGAAAATCGGCGAGCAGTCGGTCGAGGTCCGCTATCTGATCGATATGGCTGAGATTCCCACGTTTCAGGAGCTTCGGCGGTTCGACATCAAGCCTGGGGCGGAAGAACCTGGGGTTTCACGCTATCTCGACAAGCAGGAGCAACTTTTGAAGGCAGGACTCTCCCTAGAGAATGACGGTCAGCCGGTGCGATTGGAAACCATCTCCCGGCAGCTGATCTTCGCCGATGGCGCCGGCGGTTTGCCCACGATGAAAATCGGCTTCGTGTTTCGAGCTAGGTTGGAAGTTGCTCGCGGCGATCACAGACTTTCCTACGTCGATAATAATTTTCCTGGGCGTGCAGGCTGGAAGGAGGTCGTGGTTCTCGGTGACGGAATTCGGATTCTTGATAGTTCTGCTCCCGGCACCGATCGTAGCCAGGAACTCGCCAATTACTCCAGCGATGTTCTGAATAGTCCACCCCAGCAGGTGTCCGCCGTGGTCGCTTTCAAGACGGCGCTGTCAAAAGCGCATACAAACCCGTCGGCCACAACCTCCTCCAAGCAGAAACTCCCTCGCGAGACGAAAGCGGCGCATCCGGCGGTTACGATGCGGAGGCCAAACCGATCGTTGGATGGAATCGCTTCGGCTGAACCCGCAGCCTCGCCATCTTCTTCCGGCAGCGTGAATCCCACCGTGGCTCCGCTGCCCCGCGCAGCACGAGGGAACACGCCGCGCAGCCGATTTACCGAATTGATCTCGACGCACGGAAAGTTGAGCTTCTGGATTTTGTTCTCGGCCGCCCTGATTGCCGCAGGCCTGGGTGCGCTTCACGCGCTCGAACCGGGCCATGGCAAGACTATCGTTGCCGCCTACCTGGTAGGGTCGCGCGGCACAGCGAAACATGCAGTGTTGCTTGGAATCGTGGTCACGGCTGCGCACACGGCGGGCGTCTATCTGCTGGGAGCGGCGACGCTTTACGCTTCGCGCTACATTGTCCCCGAGCAGCTATATCCGTGGCTGGGAGCAATTTCTGGACTTAGCGTGGCGGGACTCGGCATTTTTATTTTTCTCCGGCACTGGACCGGCGAAAGCGGAGAGCATGCGCATGCTCCGGGAGAGCAGCATTCGCACTGGTTCCTCTCCCTCTTTAAGCCGTCGACGTCCAGGTCGGCGCTCACGGGAACAGCAAATCGCACGGCGAGCTTACCCGGTTCGAAACCAGCCGGTTCGAAACCAGCCGCGCGCGAGCTATCGCTGCGTGAACTCTGCGTGCTGGGCGTCACCGGAGGGATCGTGCCTTGTCCAGCCGCGCTGGTCGTGTTGCTGAGCGCCTTCTCGCTGCATCGCATCGGCTTCGGTTTATTTCTGATCACCGCATTTAGCTTTGGTCTAGCGGCTGTGCTGGTCATCGTCGGCCTGACCATGGTCTACGCCAAACGCGTGGTGTCTTCCCGCGTGCACTCCGGCGCCGCTGGGCTGCGCTATCTTCCTTGTTTATCGTCTGCGTTCATGGTGGTGCTGGGCGTGGCGATCACGGCATCGGCCATCGCATCGGTTCCCATCGGTCAGGGCTTCATCGCTCACGGCTCGCTCGCGAAAGAAAAACTACTTCCGTTCGCCACCGTAATTCTCTTGGGATTGTTTTTGGGCATGCGTCACTCCACGGACCCCGACCATGTGGTTGCGGTGTCGACCATCGTGAGCCGGCAGAAGTCCATTCGAAGCTCGGCGACGATCGGGTTACTGTGGGGACTGGGTCATACGATCACAATTTTTCTGGTGGGATCGGCGATCATTATTTTTGGCGTGGTGATTCCTCCTCGCCTTGGGCTATCGATGGAGTTTTGCGTTGCCTTGATGCTGATTCTCTTGGGACTGTTGAACCTAACCGGTATCATGCGCTGGATGAACGAGCGCCTCACTCCCATGAGACTCGCCCCCAGAGCGGAGCAGACCTCCGGCTCTGTCGATTCCATCGGCACTGACTCGGGTACGGCATGGGCAGTGCTCCGCCGGCGAATTGAAATCTTGATGGAACGTACGATCGGTAAACTCGGCCTCTATCAGACTGTCCGGCCGCTGGTGATCGGCCTCGTCCACGGTTTGGCCGGCTCGGCAGCGGTGGCGCTGCTGGTGCTTTCGACGATTAAGAGTCCGCTCTGGTCTACGGCGTACTTGCTGGTCTTTGGCTTCGGCACGATGGTGGGAATGATGCTGATGACCGCGGCCATCTCGGCTCCTCTGGTTTATTCGCAGAAGAGATTTTTTAACGTCAATCGGCATTTGGCCGCGTTCTCAGGTTTCGCGAGCATGGCCTTCGGAATATTTCTGGTCTACCACATCGGCTTTATCGACGGACTTTTTACTTCGCAAGTGCATTGGATCCCGCAATAGCGCTTCCGGGTTTCGTGAAAGCAACCACTCGCTCGGCGCGATCGACGCTGTTTACGGTGACGCCCGCGGTGTCGTTGCGCCTCGCTCTCCACAACTGCAAACGAGAGATTGAATTGGTTGCAACCCGATAAATATTTTCCATTCGCTAAATCCGTCTGCGGTAGTGGCACCGTAACTTGGACACGTGGGCTAGCCACAGGAACTGCGACAACGTTACCCAGGCGCAGTTAGATCTCTGGCGACGTCGACGAATTCCGCAGAGAGGCATTTCCCATGACAAACCTGAAGCCGATCCTGGCTCTCGCTGTGTCGCTATGCATGCTGGCGCCTTGCAGCTTGTTGGCATCGAGCCATCGCGAGGCGCCGATCACGGCATTGGACCGTACCGCCGACGTTACCGACTGGTACGCCTTTGTCAGCTACGACAATCCTAACAACGTAACCATGATCCTGAACGTCGACCCGCTGCTGGAGCCAGCCAATGGACCCAACTACTTTCCCTTCGACCCGAGCGTGCTCTACGAGATGCTCATCGACAACAACCAGGATGGAATTCCAGACGTGGTTTTCCAATTCCGCTTCACCACCAACATCTATCAGCCCAACTTGTTCACCGGCTTCGTGGGCAACCTGGACGGCTTTCCGCCGATCACGTCGCTGCGCGGCCCCGGGGCCGAGGGCTTGAGCCTGGTCCAGACCTACACCGTAACCATGGTGAAGAACGGCAAATCAACTCTGCTGAACAACGGGCAGACGCTTTATGCAGTGCCGTCGAACGTGGGTCCGAAAACCATGCCGGATTACCAAAGCCTGTTCAACCAGGGGATTCAGAGTTTGAGCGACGGCGTCAAGGTGTGGGCGGGAACCGCGGATGATCCCTTCTTCATCGATCTCGGCGCGTTCTTCGATTCGGTGAATTTCCGCAGCGGAGTGGGCCCGATCCTTTCCTCGGCCATCGATTCCGACAACACCCACAACTACGCGCCCGACGCGGTGGGCGGTTACAACGTCAACTCCATCGTGCTCGAAGTTCCCATTGCCATGCTGACCGTGGACGGCAAGATTCATCCCGCCACCGACAAGCAAGCGGTCATTGGAACCTACGGCAGCACCTCGCGCCATCACATCACGGTGCGGCGCTCGCCCCACCCGGACGAAAACTATGGTTCGTTCCAGCAGGTGAATCGGGAAGGCAATTCGCTCATCAACGAAGCCATCATCGGCACCGGCTTTAAAGATCGTTTCAGCATGGATTTTCCGGTGAACGATTCGCAGTTCGCGAACTTCGTTCTGGAACCGGTGGCGGCCGGCGTGCTCAGCTCGCTGGGCGTGCCCGTCCCACCGAATCCGCGCACCGACCTGTTGATTCTGGCCCAGTACCAGCCTCCGATTTGTCCGGGCTGCGGGCCCAGCGATGCCGGTCCGGTGGCGGATCTGCTGCGGCTCAACACCGGCATTCCCGCAACTCCGGTGGGCAGCCAGCTGCGGCTGGGCTTCATCGCCGGCGATGTGGCCGGCTATCCCAACGGACGCAGGCCGATCGACGACGTGTTTGACATTTCCCTGCGCGCCATTGAAGGAATCCTGGTGGATTCCGGCAAGTACGGTTTGGCGCTGGGAGAT
>Ga0208936_1000073_pt1 | contig 13552 bp, 16 predicted proteins | sample June2015DPH_10_2_FD_184701 | JGI IMG/M metagenome (GOLD analysis project Ga0208936, IMG submission 184701) | Peatland microbial communities from SPRUCE experiment site at the Marcell Experimental Forest, Minnesota, USA - June2015DPH_10_10... | ecosystem: Environmental > Terrestrial > Soil >... | reverse complement strand
CCGGAAGGTTTGAGACGGCGTTCTGGTTAGCCGGGATCGTTAACGTTCTTGGCATCCTTGGCCGGGTTTTCATTCTGCCTAAGATCGTTCCTCTTCGGTGGACGGGGGACGCGATTCCATCTGAGGTCGGGGTTTAGCGTTTTGCCCAACCAGTCCTGCAGATCTCCGAGAGCGAAACGGTCTCAACGCTGGAGATAAATGGTTTCTAACTAATAGTGCCTAACTAAGAGAGTATCGGAGAATGTATGTAGGCGTGCCATGGTCGTGGAACGTCTCAAGCTGGGACAGCTTCACTGGGGCCACCTGACCATCGCCCTGTATGGAGTCGACGATAAGCTCGTGACGGAGTTGTCGGTCGATGTATCGATGGATGGTGCTTGCAAAGTCCTCGACGCCGGTCCGGATGTCGAATTACGCGGACAATACCCGCTCATCGCCTCTGTGACGGAAGATGTCGGAACCAACCTCGAAATCACCCTCACGGCCCGAAGTGAACAGTGAGAACCCCCGCGACCTGTCGAATTCGACGAAAACATCCTCGCAAGCCGCGGGAAAAAACGCGATTTCGTTCTGGGGGAAATACTCCGGGGAATCTCACCGCATTTTCTAGTGGGGTTCCTCTCGATTTGAGATGCGGTCGGTTCGGGCGTAGGGCTGTGCTCGACCCAGCATAACCACATCCGAAGTGCGTACATGCGTTCGCGCTTGAGACTCGGAGTCAGTGTGGATGTCGGCGGGGTGCTTTGTGTGCGGGTTAACGATCAAACTCCGCGCGAGCTTTGCGAGCGATGAGACGAAAATCCTTCCGGCTCGCGTCTTCCTCAAGTTTCTCTAGTCGTTGCCGGCCCGAAGCTCTCGAAGAACGTAGCTCCAGTCTGCCGGGATCCAGCGGCCGGCGTTCCGTATCTCCAGGTTGACATAACGTTCATAATAATGTACATTAGATGATTTAGTGACCATTACTCTGGACATTAAATATGAGGACCAGTCGATCATCCGTCGTAATGCCGCTCCCGGTCAGGCATGCCCTGCGCAAGCTCGGGCGCGACATCCGTGACGCCCGGCGGCGGCGGCGCATCCCCGCGGCCATCGCGGCGCAGCGCGCCTCGATCAGCCGCACGACCCTCGTCAAGGTTGAAAAGGGCGATCCCGGCGTCGCTTTCGGGATATACGCCACGGTCCTTTTTGTGCTGGGCATGGCGGACCGGCTGGGCGATCTCGCCGCGCCGAAGAACGATCCCGTGGGGCTACAGCTCGAAGAAGAAAACCTGCCGCAGCGCATTCGCGTGGCGCGCAGCCCGAAACGCACGAAAGACAAGTGATGGACAGAGAGGCTCTCGTATACCTGGATCTCGACGGCGTTCCGCACCTCATGGGACGTCTGTGGGCCCGTTCGCGCAAGAACAGGGAAAGCGCCACCTTCGAATACGACAAGACATGGCTGGAAAATCCCGCGCGGTTCTCTCTCGAGCCAGCCCTGCAGGTTGGTCCTGGTCCGTTTCACACGCCGGCAGACACGCCCATGTTCGGCGCCGTCGGCGACTCCGCGCCCGACCGTTGGGGGCGTGCGCTCATGCGCCGCATGGAACGCAGGCGCGCGGAACGCGAGGGCGGCGCGCCGCGCACGCTCCAGGAAATCGACTTCCTGCTGCAGGTGGACGACAAGGCACGTCTGGGCGCGCTGCGCTTTGCGGAAAAAGAGGGCGGACCCTTCCTGCGGGAGGAAGGCGTAAAGCGCATCCCCCCTCTGATCGAGCTCCCGAAACTGCTCTCCGCGGCCGAACGCGTGATGGAAGAGAACGACACCGAAGAGGAACTGCGCATGCTGTTTGCGCCCGGCTCCTCTCTTGGCGGCGCGAGGCCCAAGTCTTCCGTCAGGGAAAAGGACGGCCATCTCGCCATCGCGAAATTCCCACGGAAGGACGATGAAATCAACACGGTGGTCTGGGAAGCGGTCGCACTGTCCCTCGCGAAGAAATCTGGTATTCCCATCCCCCAATCCCGTGTCGAAAACATCACTGGCAAGCCTGTGCTCCTCCTGCGACGCTTCGACCGCGACGGTGAACGGCGTATTCCGTTCCTCTCCCGATGAGCATGCTCGGATCGAAAGACAGAGAAACCCGAAGCTATCTGGAAATTGTCGACGCGTTGCGCCAGCACGGTGCTGCGCCGCAAGCCGATATGGAAGCGCTGTGGCGGCGGCTGGTTTTCAGCATACTGATCTCCAACACCGACGACCACCTGCGGAATCACGGTTTTCTGTACGAAAGCCAGGCGGGCTGGCGCCTCTCGCCCGCTTACGACCTCAACCCGGTGCCGACCGACATCAAACCGCGCATTCTGAGCACCGCGATCAACGAAGACGACACCACGGCCTCGCTCGCTCTGGCGGTGGAGGTGGCGGGGTATTTCGAACTGGACGACAGCAAAGCGCGCGAGATAGCAAAACAGGTCGGTAAGGCCGTCTCTAAGTGGCGCGCCGAAGCCGCACGGCATGGTCTCGCCAAAGGCGAAATCGACCGCATGGCGTCGGCATTCGAGCATGATGATCTGAAAGCGGCTCTCGCAGCGCGGTAAGTAAAAAGAGCGGCACGATGCACGGCATGTTGTTTGCCTTCAAAGACAATTTCTTTTCCCGCTCGGGGCTAAACGCCTACCTCGACTGGCAGACCCGCTTCATCGAAATCCTTGCATTCAAAACCGCCAAAGTTGCCAGGATATCCGAGTTGATTTGAAATGATCCGGGTTTGGCCGATCGTCTGATCGTCGCATTCATGCGTATGGCCATACACCCAGAGGGCTGGCTGGTGGATCCCAATGATCTCCACCATGTCCAGGGAATTGAACGCCGGCGTGAGAGGGCCGCCCTTGTATTTGGAGTTGGGATTGATGACCGGTGCATTATGGCTGACAACCACGCGCGGACCGCTTAGATCCTTGCGAAACCAGTTCAGCAATTTCGACGAGAAGCTTTTGTGTAGCGCAATCGAATCTGCTGGCGTGAAAGGCGTTTCGTCGGGGTTATAGATGAGTCGGTAATCATTCATTTGAGAACTGGCGGTCTCCATGGCGCGCAAATCGGCGCCGTTGAAATCCGTCCACATCGTGCCGCCGAAGAAGTTGACACCGCCGATGCTGACCTCTTCATCAAGCAGCAGTTTCACATGCGGATGTCTGTCTTCGAGCCACGCCTTGAACCTTTTGTCCTCTTCGTTCATTGGCCGCCGCGTGTAATATTCGTGGTTTCCCGTCACATAGAGGACTGGTTTCCTCCACTTCCGCAGAATCTGCTCGAGCGGCTCATAATCCCTGAGCGTGACGATATCGCCTGCGAGGATCATGACATCTGCGTGCACCGTCGGGGGCAACATCCAGCCCGAGCCAAATTCAAGATGCAGGTCGCTATAAGTAATGATTCTCATGCTCGTAAGAGAATGCTTGTTTGAACACGTCTTTCTCAAGTACCAGATCTCCTCCGACTGGGCAGCAGTTTTTTGCACCGTCGGGATGTGTAAGAGGACAACTATCATCATCGGTGCTTCGACTCGGGGCGGAGCCCGGTGAACTAAACACGACGACATAAGTAATTGCGCATAGTGGAGGGTTGTGGTTTCATGGAAGGATGAAACCACTTACCATTGCGGACTCTGCCACGATCGTTCCCGGACTGCAGGATGAGATTCGCCGCTCGGAAGAATCTCGCTACGATCACCGTCTCCATGGAGTGCTTTTGGTAGCCCAGGGTATGACCTGCCCGGAGGTGGCACACCTTCTGGGCGATGCGCCACGATCGGTGGAATATTGGGTGGGTCGTTTTGAAAGAGACGGCCTGGCCGGATTGTTGGAGGGAGAACGACCGGGACGGCCCCGACGCTTGACGGAAAAACAACTGAAGGCGGTGGATCAAATTCTGCGCCACCCGCCCCGGGAGATTGGTCTGAGTGGGAACCTCTGGGATGGAAAAACACTCAGTACCTGGATTGAGCAAAGGTACGGCGTTGCTATCGGTGTTCGGCAGTGCCAGCGTATGTTCCGGCAGTTCGGCTTTCGGTTGCGTAAACCACGCCCCGCGCTGGCCCATGCCGATCCCGTTGTGCAAAAAGCACATAAAAAAAACTCCAAGATTTGATGCAGGACGACAGCGTCGATCTTTGGGCGACCGACGAAGTGCACTTTCAGCAGCATGGCTCGCGCTGCCGCATGTGGATCCCGCCAGAAATCAAGGACCCTGTCCTACTGCATGCTCCCACTCGCAAGAGCGTGGGGTATTTCGGGGCCGTGCGCTTGCGGGATGGGCGCTTTGTGTTCCGTCTGGAAACCGGCAAATTCAATGGAGACAGCTTCCTACAGTTTCTCCAGCAACTCCGCTCCGCCAGCCGGGGGACCCGGAGACGGGTTGTGATCATCTCCGACAATGCCCGGTATCACCACTCCCGCCTGCACCGACCGTGGCGGGACCAACACGCCCATGACTTTGCTTTGGACTTCCTTCCCCCGTACAGTCCCGAACTCAATCCGATCGAGCGAGTGTGGAAGCTCACGCGCCGTCGTTGCCTGCACAATCGCTACTTCGAGAATCTCCAAGACGTCATCAGTGCGGTTGAATCTGAGTTCGCAACCTGGACCACTCGCAACGATGTCCTCCGGAGACTATGCGTAATTACTTAAGACGCTATGTTTAGAATACTTAGATACCGCAACAGCGATAGCGTCGAGACCCAGACAGGCTTCGGATTGCTGAACGCATGCGGAGTTCACGCTGTCGAAGCTGGTCGAACCGCATTCGCGTGCGGAAAGTGTCAAGATCGCATCCAGACTGCGTTGCACGTCGGAGTTCGTTGTGGCCCACGAGCAGACACCGATTCGCATCGCTTAACGATCCTTCCAAACCATTCCGCCAGCCGTTCAGTCGGTCTGAGGTTGGCCTGTACAAATCTGTCGTCCTCGCCAATCGGTTGAATCTGTCTTGGAGCTCTGGACTGGGTCGGGATTCGCACGCCACATGGCCTGGGGCCAGGCGGGGCAGTCTTATATGGAGTCTTCGTACGAGCTTGCGCCAATCGCATGCAAACTGTCGGTGTGGTGTCCCCCATCCAGGCTGCTGAGAAGAACGCTACAAGCGATTCATGAATGCCGTAGCCCTTTTCCCGACCCGGGGGAGACCACGCGTAAAGCGGGTTGCGGAAGAGAGAAGAGAATTGGTACGAAGACACGACCCGCCGACGAATGAAACCCAAGAGTCGCGATGCGCTTTTGCGGGGAGTCATCCAGTTTGAACAGGCGAGTGTCCTTTTGCTCGTGGATTTAGGCGAAAAGCGAAATCTAGGTCCTCTGTGAGCCAGCGATTGCAAATGCTCGTCTGGTGTTTTCCGAAAGACCATACGCTGAACGCGTGTTTCATCGGTTGGTAAGGAACTTTGGCAGATTTTCTGCTGCGCGGCCCATGGAGCGAGCGAGGCTTAGTTTGGCGACGTTGTGGGAAAACACGCTGTTGATATAGTCAAGCTCGGCGCCCGCCAGCGCTTCCTGCGACTGAACCAGTTCAACACTGTCGGCGACGCCTGCCTCCACCCGCTGCCGCGTGAGATCGAGAGTCTCCTTGGCGACCTGCGCATTCTTCTGCGCCACTTCCACCTCACTGGTTGCCGCCTCTAGATGGTGGCGGTATTCGCGTTGGTGGCGTTCAACAGGAACTGCACCGTGGTGGAATGTCCGCGGTGCAAATCCCGCGCATAGTCGTAGGGGATGACCACTCCGGCGTCTACCTTGGCCTGACTGATTGACTCCCCGAGTTCGTCTACCGAAAAATAGTAGCCTCCAAGGAGAAAGCTTTCGCTCTCGGTAAGGGTCGCGACCAATTCTCGACTCTCTGGAGTCTTGCTGTCATCGACGACACCGAGGCGAACGTTCGACACCGCCGCGCTCAGCGCGAAGCCAAACAGCGTCAGTTGCAAAATAGGAGGAAGAATCAAAGAAATCATGAGACGGCGATCGCGCCGGATCTGGTTGAACTCTTTGCCGACAAGCGCGCGGAACCGCTGGTTGAAGGCGTTTTGAAAGGAATTCGTCATTCGCTCACGCTTTGAGCTGCATTCGGCGCATGCTGAACCATCCAACCCCGTAGAAAACCGAGCCGATGATGCCGATGATCGTGACCTTCCACCAGTCGGCAAGCCAGCCACCACCCTGGAGCAGCGCATCCCGCACGACTTCGATGTAGTACCGACCCCACATGAAATTGGAGATCCATCGCAATCCCACAGGGATGTTCTCGATTGGAAAAATCAGGCCGGAGAGCAGAAACACCAGGAGAAAGCCGCCGAGGGCCACCACTTGCATCGCGGCGACCTGGCTCGGAATCGTCGCTCCCACCATGGTTCCAAAGGCCGCCACACCGTACAACTCCGCGAGGCGCTGCAATCCATCACACCGCGCCAGCGGGCCACTGGTTAATAAATGGGCTGTAACGAATGAGGGAAGGGTGTGGCGTCTGGTTCTGGATGAGCTAACGTTGCATAATCTCGCAGCAGTTCCTTCCTCTCTTCGGCTCTATACTGCCCTGCATATTGCCATTGCCGATGCGGAGTTGGCGGCGCGGAATCGACAACGCTCCTACCGCAGACCTCACCCGGGCGAGCTTGACTCCGGCATTCATGCTCTGGTTCCTGCGACGCTCAGGCAACAGGGCACCTATCTGCGCTCGCAGGCTGACGCCACGGCCGCGCAAGAATTCGAAGCCCAGACCCTCTTGCTGCAATCCCAACTCGAATACGCTCAAGCACAGGATGAGCTGACGGACGCGATCGGAGAAACGCCAAAATGATTGACTCGAGAAGGAATCGAGGAGGTGATATCAGAAGGAAATGCGCTGGCAGCTGGGCAATCCGGAGCGCGCCTGCGCCTTAACTGACCAAACGCGCACCCGGGCGGAGGGCAAGCCAACTGGCAAGAGCAATCAGAGCCAGCATCGTAAAGCAGATATATTCCTGGGGGGCGATCCCGAGCGGAAACACCTCCATGACCTCCCGATGACTATTGAACGAGGTGTTAGTTAGGGTATAGGGAGGCCGTGAAGAAACAGAGACAATAAACCCCCTCGAAGCCACTGGCCGCGATGACTGCGGATACTCGCTCACCGTGTAGATGATGCGGCTGGAAATAGGCATGCGCATGTAGATTCCCTCCTCTTACGACGGCGGGATAAACTTCTCGCGAAGTCGGTTGAGCAAGGCGGTCAGGGTAGTGAGTTCTTCCCGTGAAAAAGACGTGAATATTTTGCCAAACCTCGCCGTGGCGACGCCGAACGCCTCTTCGACGATGATCTCGCCTTTGGCAGTCAATCGCCAAGTCTCCATGGTTACCTCGTCTAGGACTGCGATGGAAGGTGACCGATGCGTGGACCCGCGGTTAGCTCTGCGGGCCCTCGTTGATTTGAGACTTCATCCTTTCGATCTTCTCGCCGGAGGCACGGGCGACGTGACCTTAGTCATTTTACCGGGGCCGCCAGTATGCTCTTGAGCGAATCCATTGCCTTTTGAGCTTCCGCAAGTTGGGCCCTGGCTTGATCCAGCGCTGCCTTTGGCAGGAGCGCTAGCGTCCCGAACTTCTGCCCTGGTTGCGACGACAATCCCTGGGACGTTCCAGACTGGTTTGTTCCAAACAAGGAGACCAGCGCTTCGTCGAGGGAGGGTTCCATCACGACTTTGTCGCCGGTTGCCACGATAACCCGTTTCAGTTGCGGGAAATTGGTTCCTTCAGCCTTGAGATACAGTGGCACCACATAAAGAAAAGAATTCTCAATTGGAATGACAACCAGCTTTCCCCGAATCACTCCGGAGCCCTTTTGATCCCACAGGGTGAGCTGTTGGGAGATTAGGGTGCTCTGATCGATCATGGCGCTGATCTGGTTCGGTCCGTAGATCAGCTTTTCTTTTGGGAGTTCATAGAACAGCATTCTTCCGTAGTCGGGGAAATCGCAGCGGGCGGCCAGCCAAGCGATCATGTTATCCCGGTTCTGAGGGGTGAAGGGAGTTAGGATGAGGTACTCAAGTTGCTCGCTGCCAGGAAGCTTCATGAGGATGTAATAAGGCTCCATGGAGTTGACTGCGCCATCGTATTTCTCTTTCGGCGCAACCCAGAGGTCTTCGCGATTGTAGAAGACCTGTGGATCAGTCATGTGGAAGGTCTCGTATTGATTCGCTTGAATGGCGAACAGATCCTCTGGGTACCGTAGATGGCTCTTAAGATCCGCCGACAGATCAGCCAGATCCTTGAACACGCCCGGGAAGGCGCGCCGATAGGCCGCAAGCACGGGATCGTTCGGATCCATCACGTAAAAGGAAACGGTTCCGTCATACATGTCGACGACGGCCTTGACCGAGTTGCGAATGTAATTGATGCCGGGGGCTGCGCCAGTGGCCTGCGGCTGCGAGTACGGGAAATGGTCCGAGGTGGTGTAGGCGTCCTGAATCCAGTATTGCTTGCCTTCGCTCACCACGGCATAGGGATCCCGGTCCAGAAGCAAGAAGGGCGCCACTTGTGAAATACGCTCCTGCACGCTTCTCCATATCTGGATTTTGCTCTGCGGCCTCAGATACGAAGTGAGCAAAATATTGATGTCGGCTTGAGTCCAGGAAAACAAAAGCCGTTTCCACACGCTGTCGAGAGGAATTCCGCCCTTACCCTGATAGCTGGTATAGACATTTTCGTTGCCCTTGGGATAATCGAATTCCTTAATCCCCGTAGAAACGATCTTGTAACCCGGCGTCACCTCACCATAGTAGATGGCGGGCTGAGAGATACTCAGGCGGGCATACTGAGATTCGGGCGGAATATTCTTGATGAGATATTGCGGAAAGCCTCCGCCCTCGGTCTTCGATACAGAGTTCATGACGAGGCCATAGCCGTGGGTGAACTGCAATTCCTCGTTCACCCAGGTTTGCGCCTGCGCGGGGAGTTCGGAGGCAAGTTCCCGCGAGGCCAGCATCACCTGATGATATCCATCCGACAAATGGTAGCGATCGACGTCCACGTTATAGAACTGGTAGTAGAGACGAATCGCCTGGGTTTGCTGATAAGTTTGAAGCAAAGGCCGCGAATCCCAGAGGCGGACATTCTGGATCGTATCTTGATTGCGAGAGAGAACCTGGGGAGTTAGATCGGTCAGAGCCGGATACGCGGTTTCCTGAATCCCGCCAAGGTTATAGGCTTTGCGAGTGAAGTCGATGTAATGGTTAAGATATGGGGTTTCCCGTGTCAGCTCGCTGGGGCGAACCACGAGGGCTTGAACTAATGGAGGCAACGCCAGGATTCCTCCTAAGTAAAGCACGGCATAGATCCCAATGCCGATTGCCAGCACTTTCATGCGTGGTCGAGAATAGGCAAGAACCAAGAGAGCGCATGCCAGGACGGAGGCGCCCAGCATCATCCAGAAGACGATCCGGGTTACGTGAGCCGCCGCGTAGCCGGCTCCGTAAACCACGCCGAGCGTCGAATAAACGAGTTCGTAGTGATCCAGATAAAAACCCCACGCGAAACTGCCAGCCAAAATGAAAAGGAGAACGATCAGATGGCGGGCCGTATTGTCCGCCATCGTAAACTTCTGACCTGGCTTAAACCGCCGCAGGCCAAGGACGCCGAATAAACCCAGAATCGCGAGAGCGCCGACGGTTAGAAAAGTCAGGTTTCCCTGCAACAATTCATAGAACGGAAGGCGGAATAGGTAAAAGCCAAGGTCCACTCCGTAGAGAGGATCGGTGAGGCCGAACGATCCTCCATACCGAAATCTGAGATAAGTGTCCCACTGGGAAGATACTGCAGCCGCAAACATAAGAGAAACGAACATCACGGCCACACCGCTCACCCACATCAACAGCTTGGGACTCAAATCGGTGCTGATCCCTCGGAGCGTATCCGCGGCAGCGAGGACCTTTCCGGCAGGAGACACGGTCGTGACCCTCAAGGGAGAGACTCTCGAGGGTGAAAGGTCGACGCGCTTGGCCGCAAGTCGAGTGTTGATCCACAAATAAAGAAATGCGGATACCAAGGCCACAACGAACATTCCCCACTTGACCGACAGCAATGTCCAGAAGATACCCACATAGTCGAGTTCCCGCATCCAGAGCAACTTTTGGATCAGTCCGAGAAGGACTGCCAGAACAATGAGGAAGGCGGCGGCTGACCATAAGCCCCTTCTCAAAAAGTGGCGTTTCTGGGGTGGCTCGTTCCGGCGGCCGTTGTCGTGCCGTTCATTTGTGTCGGGTGTGACTTTCTCAACTATTTTCTCAGCTAGGGTCGCGCTCATTATGCATTCACCGTGGGATCGGAACTCCTACCCACTATCGGGCAACGACGATGTCAAATCTGTTCAATTGTGCACACACACTTACGGATTGCGCACGACTGCTTGATGAAAGCAATGTGCATCTCACCCTTGTCTGGCCTCCACCCGTCAGACCACGGGATTGCTGCGTCGAAAAGATTGGATTGTGATCCTTATTGCACAGAAACGCGTTCGCTTGCTGCTTACGATGCGACTTGAGATTCTTTAAGGAGAAATGACAACATGTTGAAACGTGCTCTGATCGTCACAGCCCTGACTTTGTTGGTAACGCTAACCGCAGTCGCATCGGACCGCGAGGACGATGTTTATCGCACTCAGAAAGCTGCTCAAGTCTTCAAGGAGATCATGGACACGCCAGACCAAGGCATCCCTCGGGGTCTGCTGGAATCGGCCAAGTGCATCGCCATCATTCCAGGAGACAAGAAGTTCGCCTTCATATTTGGTGGCAGCTACGGCAGAGGAGTGGCTACCTGTCGCACCGCAACCGGCTGGAGCGCTCCCATGTTTGTGGCGATTGATGGTGGAAGCGTGGGTTACCAGATTGGTGGCTCGTCCACGGACCTGGTGATGCTCTTCATGAACGATCACGCCCTGCAAAGCCTGATGAGTGACAAATTCAAGATGGGGGCGGACGCCTCCGTCGCGGCGGGACCGGTGGGCCGCAACGCCGCTGCCGGCACCGATCTTAAACTCAACGCGGAGATTCTGTCGTATTCGCGTTCCAAGGGCATTTTTGCCGGAGTGAGCCTGGATGGCGCGGTGATGCAAGCCGACAAGAGCGGGGACGAAGCAATGTACGGCCACGATGTGAACCGTCGCGAGATTCTAAGGGGCAAAGTTGCCGTTCCCGCCTCAGCGCAACCGCTGCTGGATGAAATTGGTGGATACGCTCGGATGGCGAAAGCCGAATAGCAAGAGTAAGCGTGGCGCGCCGCGAAGGACTAAAAGGCTTTGAGGCTAACCGGTCAACTACATCTGATTCCAGTCACGTGACTTGCGATCATAGAGGTTGGGTGTACTCCTGCGAGAAAGAGCCCGACCTCTATTCCATCTTAAGACCCTTGGAAAATGTCAGGCTTCTCGCCGGCGCAGCGGTAGTTGGCGAGGGAAGTCAGCGCACTGATGTTTGTCGAAAGCTTGCTGTACCTCCGCCGGCGCCTTTAAGGGAATTGGGTCACCACCCGGTACGATCCAACTACAGCCTCGGCATCCCCAAGCCGCAAACGTGTCATTCTCCAGCCAAATAAGCCCCCTCACCATAGCGTAACTTACCACAGCATTTTACGTTCTAGTCGAATAAGGAAGAGGTCTATTTTTGGATTTATCGTCACGAGAAAATAAATACGTTCAAGTTATCGTCTTGAGAAATAAACTCCTGGCAAACGATCTTGGATAGGATGAAAGGGCTTGACCATAGCTGCCACAGCGCTGGCCCCTCGGACGCACATAATATCCGCGGTGTGGTCACGCTTCAAAGCCATCACCGACCCTCCGACAACACAAAGGTATGGGTCGCATGAATGCTCTCGCCTTCAACTTCAAACGGTGTCCCCCAATTCCATGACCCTGTTGCTCTCCGGGCGACAGAAGCGCTCTGCCTGCAGGCTGGAGGCACTGAGGACCTATCTATGCCCCCTGCAAACCTTCCACGGATGCGATGACAAGTCTATGCACTATAAAACACTTTTCTCGCGTGACAACACGAAAAACTGCATCGTTGTCTTCGAGTGACCCGACTCGTGCCGGAGAGAAGCGTCGCACCGTCTCGATAGTCGGGGTGCGGTGAGTGACTGTTGTTCCAAATCTACCAGGCGAAATGTCGAGCCTGCCCTTTGATCCTCGTAAGACACGCCGCGGTCAATATTGATCAGTAAGATAAGCGCCGATGCCCGACACTTGCTATGCAATTACCTCGATCATCTGACGCAGGCTACCGGACTTTGTTTCCTGTAAGGCGACTTCAAAGAGTATCCAGGATTTGACGGCGCAACAGTTGCAGATGGTCTTCAGGACCGATTCTGAAATCGTTCAATCTGGAATCTTGAAGCGAGTGGAAAACTCAATTTGGAAGGGACCGCGGATAAGCGTGTTGACAAGAGCGCAATGTTGGCGGCCGCTCGCGACAGTTCCTTTCTTGGTTTTGTTTTTTCCCGGGACCGCCTAAGACTGCCTGACCCGCAACCCGAGGATCTTCCTGCCTTGGCCGAGGCAATGCGCGAAGCTGCGAGCCACGGACCGGAGATCAAGCAGGCCAAGTTGGAACTGCGCAATCAGGAAATTGTCATCGAGGCGATCCATAACTCATTGTTGCCCTCGTTTGACGTCTATGCCTCGTACTCCTTTTCGGGGTTGAGTGGGTCGCTGGGTCCGACTTTCACGGACATTCTCCGCAATAATTTTCCGAACTTCTCTTATGGGTTGACGCTCAACCTCCCCATTCGCAACCGCACTGCGCAGGCCGACGCCGCACGGGCCTTGTTGGAACAGCGGCAATTGCAGATGAAGTTTCAGGATGCCAAGAACCAGGCCACTTGGCGCGTCAGCGATGCGCTGAGCGCGGCGCAGCAGGCTCGGGACGAACTCGACTCCGCGCAGAAACTGGTGAAGCTCGCGCGCCAGGTGCTAGAAATGAGGCATCAAAAGCCCACCCTGGTTTCGGCCGACGTGGAAGACGTCATCACGTCGCAACGAAATCTGACGGCAGCCGGAGCCCACGTCGTGAAGGCCCGCGCCATCTATGCGAAGGCTTTGGTGCACTATGAACAAGCGTCCGGAACTCTTCTGGAGCGGAACAATATTGCATTGTCCGAGGCCGGAGACGGCGATGTTCGCCGTGTTCCTGTTCGTGGCGCACCTGGAGTTCTCCACCAGTTCGAGGCGAAACCATGATGCGCATGGGAATTGCATCGGACCATGCAGGATTTGCTCTGAAAGAACAATTGACGAAGTTGCTGCGCGGCTCTGGGTACGAAGTCACAGACTTCGGCGCTCACCAGTTCAACCCTCTGGATGACTATCCTGATTTTGTTATTCCGCTGGCCGGGGCAGTGGCCGCTGGAGAGGTTAACCGCGGAGTTGCACTTTGTGGCAGCGGTGTGGGTGCGTCCATCGCCGCGAACAAAGTTCCCGGTGCGCGTGCAGGTCTCATTCATGATGTGTTCTCGGCTCGCCAAGGCGTCGAAGATGACGACATGAATGTCTTTTGTCTCG
>Ga0208936_1000071_pt1 | contig 13578 bp, 10 predicted proteins | sample June2015DPH_10_2_FD_184701 | JGI IMG/M metagenome (GOLD analysis project Ga0208936, IMG submission 184701) | Peatland microbial communities from SPRUCE experiment site at the Marcell Experimental Forest, Minnesota, USA - June2015DPH_10_10... | ecosystem: Environmental > Terrestrial > Soil >... | reverse complement strand
CTACCGGAGTTTGTGCGGTCGTGGCCCTGTACCGCACGCCTCAGGGTGCATTCTCTAAAACTGACTTGACCATGGTCGAAACGGTTGTGTGCCGGTTGGGACTTATAACCGATTCTCTCGGCGCTAAATCCAAAGCGGCCGCCGCCGGCCAATAATCCTCAAAGAATTCCGCCAAATGGTCCAGTTCAAGTGTGCCCTCGTTTCGCAGCCCGTGGTGCAGGCACGGTTCGTAAGGATTTCGCCTAAGGGCCAGAGGTGAAACCCCATCTCTGCGAAGCGGCACTACGGCACGCATGAATGCGCGCCCTGTTACAGATCAGAACCCCAGAGACCAAAAAAATGAGTGACACTCGAGTCGAGTGTCACTCCTGTTTCTTGAACCAACTCCTGGTTCTCTTACTGGTCGCCGCCGCCTAGAATGCTCAGAGCGGTCTCGGTGGTGGCGTCCCTGTCGGAAGAATCTCCCCACGGGCTGCTGCTGCCCCACACCACGTTGAAGCCGGCGTCGCTGGCGCTGCCCCACACCACATTGCTTCCCCACACCACGTTGCTCCCCCACACCACGTTGCTGCCCCAGACCACGTTCGTGCCCTGCGGCGCCGATTGCGAGGTGAAGGCGTTGGCGCCCCATACGGCGGAGCTGCCCCACACGACATTGGTGCCCCAGACTGCGGAGGGCGATGTGTTCACCAGGGAAACGGTCTCCGTACTCGGGTTATAGACCGCGGTCGGAGAGATCGCGCTGAGCGGCGCCAGGCTGCTATCGGAGAGGGCCGCCTGAATATCCAGGTATCCCGCGCCCACGGTGAAGATGTCAGCCTCCTCCACATAGGTCTGGCCGGCGCTGACGATGGTAACGGTTGCGGGAAGATTCTTGTACGCGGTCTTCATTAACCGCGCCTTCACCTGGTCCGGAGTCATCTTCGGATTCTGTTCGATCACTAGCGCCGCCGCCGCGCTTACCACCGGCGCCGCCATGCTGGTTCCGTTGAGCGTGAAATAATCCGTCGACTCCTGGCTGATGATGGTGAATTCATAGCTCCCAGTCATGGGACGATTGCTGGGTAACGCCGCAGCCAAGGTCGAGCTCGTCGACGCCAGCAGAGAGGTCACGTGATTGCCGGGCGCCATCAAGTCGGGCTTCACGATGTGGTCGATGGCCGTCGGCCCCTTGGAGCTATAGGTGGTCATGATGTCATCGGAGCGCGTCGGCGTTCCCATCGCGTTCATCGCGCCTACCGTGATCACATAAGGATCGTTGCCGGGAGCGGTGATCGTGCCGTAGCCGTTCGTGCCGAACGAATTATCGCGGCCGTCATTTCCAGCAGCCACCACCACCACGATGCCCGCCTGCCATGCCGCTTCCACCGCCTGGCACAACGGATCTTGCGTGTAGCTCTCAAACACCGGCCGACCCAGCGAAAGATTAATCACGCGAAGGTTGTAGGTCGCCTTTGAAGCGATCGCCTGATTGATGGCGGCGATCACGGTCGCATCCGAGCCCACGCCGTTTTTATCCAGGGCGCGCAGGTTGACCAGGCTCACTCCCGGTGCAATTCCACGAAACTTAGTGGTGCAGGTAAGACACGAAGATTGGGTGGCGTTGCCTCCGATGATGCCGGCCACGTGCGTGCCATGTCCAAATGCGTCGCTGCCATTGCCGCCCACAAAGTCGAAGCTGGCGACCACGCGGGTCGCGAGTCCGGGCAAACCAGCGAGCAGAGAAGCTGTGCTCAGGTCGTTGATCTTTTGGATGCCGCTGTCGATCACGCCGACAGCGATTCCCGAGCCGTTGAGTCCCAGAGAGGCGGCGTAGCTGGCATTCACCGCACCCGCTGAATTATTAAGCAGCGAACTGGTTCTACGATTGGGCGAGACGTAGACCACTTCCCCGTCCCTCTCCAACTCGGCGAGACGTGACGAAGGCAGTGACGCGTGCATGGCGTGCATGAAAGAGAAGTCGTGCTGCAGCCTCGCGCCGTGTGCCGCAATCTTCTGCCGCATCACGCGGCTTTCGTTGTGTGGGGTGTTACGGAATTGCACGATCACATCCACGTTGGCTTCGTTGTGCAGGCCCTTCAACTCAGGCGCCAGCTTCGGATGTTCCTGGGCCTGCAGCAGAGTCGCCAGCAGGAGCAATAAACTAATGCAGCTAATTCGCTTCAAAATAACCCTCCGGTACGACACAGTCAATGCACGCCACGCTCCAAAACCGAGGCGAGCTATCTTGCTGATAATCAGGGGGAAAGGCTGCCGGATCGCAAATCAATGGGACAAGATGGCTGCGGCGTCACCACCCTAGGCCATTTTGTCCCGTGGAGCCATGCGGCCAAGTTGCCATGAAAATAGCGGGGCTGCACACGAGAAATCAATGACTTATGAGCACTCGCTATTTTCATGCTACGTGGTGCGCCGCGACGCGCATGAGGCCTGTTACGAAACTCGGCACCGCGCACCGAGGGTGGGAGAAAATCGATCCCAGGCCAGATGCGAGCGGCCGTCTGCTGCAATTGTCATCCTGAGGAAAGCGGACACTCCGGCGAAGCGGAGACTCCCGACGCAGGACCTTTGCACTTGCCGGCGGTATGGGCGCCGCCAGCAAGTTCACAGGTCCTTCGGTCGCAAAGCACGCGTGCCTCAGGATGACAAGCGGAGCGACGGACGCAGAAGGATTCAGGCTCTGCAGCGCTTTTGGATCACTTCACCTCAAAGCTATAGGAGCCCGATCCAATCCGGATCGCGTACGTCCCGTTCTCTTCTTGCGCCGCCAGAGGTTTCCCATCCTCGCTGACCTGCGCCCCCGTAATGGCAGGCAAGAAAACCTTCGCCGAGGTATTCGCCGGGATCGTGACTTGCAAAGAAAACGGCCCCGCGCCCATCCCCTTCCAATCGCTGACGATCTTGCCGTAAATCGAGTCATACTCCGCGCGCGCCGAGGTCATGAGTGAGTCGAGATGCGGATGAATGACGATCTCTTTGAATCCGGCAGCTTCCGGGGCTGTGTCAATGCCGGCCGCATAACGGTAAACCCAGGCCATGACGGAGCCGAGGGCGTAGTGGTTGTAGGAGTTCATGGCAGGGTCGCCCGTGTCTCCATTCCAGCGCTCCCACCAGGTGGTCGCTCCTTTCGACAGCATGTATCCCCAGGAAGGATAGGTGTTGTTCAGCAACAGGCGATAGGCCACATCGCTGCGCCCGTGATCCGCCAGCGTGAACAGCAAAAACGGCGTGCCCAGAAACCCTGTCGATAGATGCCAGTTGCGCGCTTCAATATCTTTGACCAATCGCTCCACCAACGCCGGTTCGAGCGCGGCGGGCGCCATCTTCGTGTAAAGGGCCACAACATACGATGTCTGGGTTCCGCTGCCAACTTCTCCATCTTCTTTTATGTATGCCTTCTGAAAGGCCGCCCGAATCTTCGCCACTACGTCGTCATAGTGCTCGGCGTCGGCCTGCCTGCCAATGGCGCGGCCCATCTGCGACATCATGTTCGCGATCAGCGCCCAGTAGGCGGTGGCCAGCAGCTCTTTGTTTGTATTTTCGTCGGGAGCGAGCCAGTCGGCGAAGTTGGGTCCCACTCCATTCTTGCGCAGGTAGTCGGGGTTCCGGCTCTGGATGAATGCCAGCCAGCGTTGCATCGCATCCCAATTTTCCTCGATCACCCACCTATCGCCGTATTGCAGCCATGTAGTCCACGGGACGATCACTCCGGCATCGCCCCAGCCCGGCGCTCCGACCAGGCCTTCACTCCACGCCGAAGTGCCCTCCGATCCGGCGCCTTCGAACGGAATGGTGTTCGGCGACACGTTGGTGAAGGCTCCCTGCGGAGTCTGCGCATCGACAATATCTTGAATGAATTTCTGGGAGAAGGCGGCGATGTCGAAGTTGTAGCTGCCGGTTCGCCAGAAAACGCCAGCGTCTCCCATCCACCCCAGGCGTTCGTCTCTCTGCGGGCAGTCGGTCGGAATGCTCAGGAAATTTCCCCGCTGCCCCCAGAAGCCGATTTCCCCCATACGATTGACCAGTTCGCTCGAAGTGGTAAACCGGGTCGCCGGATCACCGCTGACGCTGCTGACCACATCGCCCTCGATCGCGCTTGCGGCCAGAGTACCCGGGTAGCCGGTCACTTCGATGTAGCGGAAGCCGTGGAAGGTAAAGTGCGGGGCAAAGCTTTCCTCTTCGCCGCCGCGCAAAATGTAAACATCAGTGGCGTCGGCATTGCGTAGATTCGCGGTGTAGATCGTGCCATCCGGATTCAGAGTCTCGGCGAATCGCATCCGCACTCTGGTGCCCGCCATCCCCTTCACTTTGATGGTCGCCCAGCCCACCATGTTTTGGCCCATGTCAAAGATGTAAGCTCCGTTTTCGAGCGGCGTCACCAGCTTCGGTTTCAAAGTGGCGACAACCCGCGCTGGAGCGGTGGTTTGGCTGGAGACAAAAATGGAAGGCGGCTCCGCCAGCGCCGGTGCATTCCATGCCGAGTCGTCGAAGGTCGCACTCTCCCACCCCGCCTGCTCCGCGCGCGCGTCGTAAACTTCCCCGCCGTAGATTTGAGATTCAATGATCGGCGAAGGCGCAGCCCTCCAGGATTCGTCGCTCGTAAAAGTCTCAAGAGTGCCGTCGGCGTACTCGACTTCCAACTGCGCCAGCAAACGGTTGGGAGAAGGGAAGAAGTGCGCGCCAGCCCAGGTCAGCGGGCTGCCATACCAGCCATCTCCCAACAGAGCGGCAATTACATTTTTTCCTGGCGCCAGCAAGTTGCCAACATCGTAGACCTGATACAGAACCCGTTTGCGATAGTCGGTGAAGTCCGGAGTCAGAACATCCGCGCCGACGCGCCGGCCATTCAAAAATACGCGGTAGCTTCCGAGAGCCGTAACATAAAGCCGCGCGCTGCGGACGTTTCTTGTGATTCCCAGCTCCCGCCGCAGATACGCGGCCGGTTGCGGCAGCGGACCCGGATCGCCCAGGCCTTTCTCCCGTAAATCCACTGACTCCTCGACTCTCCGCCAGTGGGATGTGTTCTCGGGTTCTACCCTCCATCGCTTGTCCGTGCCCAAGCGCATCGTCGAGCCGTCGGCGCGCGTGATCTTTATGAATCCCGCCAGCGCAGCCCTAGCCATCTTCGGCTCAGCCCCGGCCCCCGCTGCAGATTGCGGCGCTTCTGCAGATTTCACTTTCACCTCGATCCAGTTCTTTCCTACGATCAGTTCCTCGGAAATGTCGCGCCGGTTAAATCCGCCCCACCCTTTCTTGGCGTCCACTTCATGACCGTTCACCGAGGCGGTGTAGTCCTCTCGCGCCGCCAGAAATAGCGCCGCATCTCGCGGCTTTGCTCTCAGCTTAAAGCTGAAGCGAAAGATCGCAGTGCTCCTCGACCCCGCGGCCGCGGCTTTCTGTCCCCTCATCCAAATCCATCGCATGGCCCGCAGGTCAGATTCGTCTTCGGGATTCTTCCAGCGAATCCATTTTGCCTTCCAGTCGGCCGCATGCAGCAGGCCGGTCTCCCACCACGCAACTTCCACCGACTCGGACATCTCCCCCGCCCCATCCCATAACCGCACCTTCCAGTAGTACCGTCGCCGCGACTCCAGCGCCGGTCCACGATAGGCAATCCCCACCGACTCGGCGGAAGGAGTTTTTCCGCTGTCCCACACATTCGCCTGGCCGGCGCGCAAAGTTTCTAAGCTGCTGGCCACGAGAATCTCGTAGGCACTTTGGCTCCAATTGCGCTCGGGGTTGTCGCTCTGCCAGGACAAGTGCGGCGGGGCCGTATCGATGCCTAGAGGATTTTCCAAATATTCGCAGCGGAGATGGAGGGGCGTAGAAAAAGCATGCGACGCGATCAGCACAATGACCAACGCGCTCCCCATTCTAAAAAGTCGCATTAGATCCTCCGAGCCTATTTGGCGGTCGGCGGGGATGGTTGCATTTCGAGGGTACCCATGTCAATCGGCGACGTCAAAGCGCGCGGCTCCCGGCGGCAAGCTGGGCAAGGTCCGCGCACGGATTCTTGAGTTCAAGCTGCAGGTAGTGAGTTTCGGGTTGTTGTGGCCTAGGAACTCTTGCCGGGGTGGAAAAAAATCAGGAACCAATAGAGGAGATCACGCCGAAAAAAACAAGAAGCCCCGCCGCAGGTAGTGGGTCCATTTGATTTCCACAGGCCGCGATCATTCGCCGGATGCGTGCTAGCATCAGGGCATGAAAGCCAAGAAACCGAAACGACCGACGGACCCGATGGAACTGGCTAAACTCGTTGGGGACATGGCAACAGGCCAAACTGCTAGGGATGATGGGACTATCAGAGAGGCCAAGCAGTCAAAGCCAACTCAGCGAGTCCCTTCTGCCGTAAAACAATCTCCGAAGGGGTCCAGTCTGAAACCTTCGCAATCTGGCTCGTGAGTACATAGGGACTCTGGGCATAGGTTTTCTTCTTCGTCTTAAATGGGGCGCTCTTCAAATCGGAGTTATTTTTCGCTTGCAGTAAAGCTAGATTCCCGAGTCTTTTAGCGTAAATAATCACTTCCTCATCTGTGTAGTTCTCCCAGTTTCCCTCTGGATTCTCTGGAAGGACATGTTCGAGATTAATGACTTGCTTATCGTCATTAGGGATGAACCAAGGGTTAGCCTCTCTCTTGGCTGCCATCTCAAGCGATCTCAGGTAGTACCGAGCCAGAACACCCTTCGATACTGTAGCCGTTTCAAATGCCTGTTTGAATGGCTCGTCCGACGGAATGAGTTCCACAAGATTCTTCTTTAGCGCCGCCACGCTCGTAAGATCGCCTAGAAATACCTTGTGTGCGGCTGTGGCAATCGGTTCGATTACAGACTCGCTCCTCGTGCTGGACGCGATGAGTAAGCGCACGCTCCACGAAATAAACGCGCGAAATGCGTCAGTCGCTTCTTTAGGCGTAAATCGCGAAGCCACGGCTAGCATCAGAGGCCGCAGTATCCTCATATTAAGTCTGTCTAGCGTTTGAACTGCGCGACGCATTGGCTCAGGATATGTATTCCACTTTTCGCTTTCAGAATTCAACATCGCCACATACGAGAGTGAAAGTCGATCCAACTCTGAGAGTAGTTCTATAGCTGTCTGCGGTCCCTTCGCCTTAGCTTGGACCGCCTCGTAGACTTTCTCTGCGGTCAAATACCCACGAATCACAATCATCGCTTGGCGAAGGAATGTTACGGTTATATCCTCCTCCTCAAGAGATTCCAAAGAACCGCGCATTCGCGTCCACGCCTGTTGAGCTTCCGGCAGCCGTTTACCAGCCTGCCCGAAGAGGTAGTTCTTTACGAGGTCTGCTTGAGACGTTCGTAGACCACGGTCATTCATGGTCTCAAACATCGTGTACGCATTGATGTCGCTAGGAACTTTGAGCAGGATTACCTGCGCCTTGTTTTCAATGAACTCGATCCACTTATTCAGAACGTCTCCATGATCCTTCGTGTCATAGGGGGCAACAATGCGCTTTATTTGGCCTCTCGTTCTGTCAAAGACGGCATTGATAAGGCGATGCGAAATCCTGGCTGGCGGCTGAATGTCACCTATCGCTTTCAAAGTTATACGTGATCTGAAAAACTCATTGTCATCGACATTCAATTGGAGTTTAGGGACATGCTCCCGCTTCCCTCGATCAATTGCGATGAGGAAATCACGGTCTATGCTGTCCGAAATCAATGGGTCTTTATCCCGTAGATAATTTCTGATCTCTGAAAGAAAAATAGCGGTAGTTGCTAACCGCTGTTGGCCGTCAACAACCTCTAACAATTCAGGACCACTAGGAATCGTTGCTATCGTTCCAAGAAAATATTCGGGCTCCTCGTCGGAGATGGCTTTTGCTAAATCTTCCAGCAATTTTCCGACCTGCTTGTCGGTCCATGAATACTCGCGCTGATTAGGTGGAACTAAGAGCCTGTACTGCTTAAGGAGTGCTCCAATTCCAATTTGCTGAACATTGATCTGCCCTTTATCGCTCATCTGGTACCACCCAAAGGAATTTCCGGTACGAACGGAACTCTTCTACCTGCCCCTTCCAACTCCCTAATCGCGGTGAGCCTAAGTCTCTCTCGGACCCAAGAAGATAGCGAGATTCCAGCAAGGAGTGCGGCTAACTCAAACCCCTCCTTCTCAGAATCAGTAAGACGTATTTGGAGTATTTCAGTCTTAGGCTTCATGTCTGTTTTCCATGTTTTCTCCGAGCGCCTTGGCAACCATTATCTTTTCGGTTCGTCGGCAAGGACTCATGGCAACTGGTGCAAGTCCGCAAACCTCTTCAGCCGACCAGATGTGATCCGTAATTCCCGCTTCCATGGCGGGAGTGATCCTTAGAGTTTGATGGACACGGCAAAAATTGTAGTGCATGAAATAGATCGCCACGGCTGCAATGTGGTTATCGATTTTCTTTGAAAATCCATTTGTGAGCCGAGTGAAACGGCGCATTCCCATTCTCATGGAAAGGTTCTGCCTTTCCACGTAACTGGTAGAAATATGCTTTGGATCAGGATTCCCGCTCACAACTTTCATATCACTACCAATACAACGGGCTGGGGAGTAGCGCCGCGTCTCCTCATCGGATGGTGCTCCGTAAATCTTCTGCAACTGCGCGTAGTCCACATCCATACCGAACGCGCCTTCGACTGCCTCAAGGTATGCCTTGTGCCCGTCGGTTGTTACCTGCACGCGCCCACGGATGCGGCTAGCGCAATCCTCCATGAACTCTTTCGCCCATCCCAGATCACGACCGCCAACAAGATAGGACAGACAGAGTTTGCTATCAGCGTCAATCGCGGTCCAAGTCCAAGTGTCGCCCCAGCCTTCGGCCTTTTTCTCTGGGGTTGTATTCTTTGCCTTCGCACCGACAAAACTCCAAACTTCGTCGCACTGGAGGCGGCGCACGCGAACATTGCGAACAGCGTGATTATGGTAGGCCGCGCATACAGAGCCGAACTCCCCAAGCAGTCTGGCGAGAGTATTCTTGCCAGCGCCCGTTAGTCGGCTGATAGCACGGAGGGACACACCCTCCACCATCATGCTGAGAATCTGTGCTCGGCGCTCAGTGGAAAGCCTATTCATAACCCAAAATGTAATATATGTTGCAGTACATGTCAAGAAAAAACTTGACTTTGTAATTACATCTGCAATACATTTAGGATTGTACGGCGATCCAAGAAGGGAAGGAATTATGCACAATGTTGCTCCTGTAGCTCCTGTCGTTCCTAGGACGATTCGCAGCCGAGTTTTGGTTGGATGGTTTAACAGGGATGACGCCGTGCGCTATTTGCAAAATGAATGTTACTTCAATCCCGCGCTAAGTGAACAGGAAGCCGAGCAGCGGTGGCGCGCATATCGAGATCGCACCGAAGCACTTCCCGAGCGCGATGCGCTGGCACCACCAAGAATCCCCTTGAATCATGACGAGCAGAACCATGCTCAGAAATTTATGGCCTTTTTGCGTAGCCTAGGACCGGTTGACATTCAAGATGTAATCAAGGTCGATCTGAGCCAACTGGTAGCACACCAGCACTATGTTCTAGTGGAAAAATCTGAAGGCTACTTAGCTCAAGTAGCCTCGCCGCATGGATGGATGCAAGAGGCACTGCCGTGCCAGCAAATGGCGCACCCTATGATGGGGGGATCGTTTTCGCAGAACGGCCTGAGCATAGCAGTGGATATTAACGTTCCGCACGCAGAGTTTGCGTTTCTGCCTGATCAGAATGGCTTGTTTGCCCCACGGCAATTGCAAAGACACACAACCGTGATGGCGAATGGGAACAGGCTATGGCTTTGGGCTGGTTACCACCGCGTTTTTGCGCGCATATTATCGACAAGGCCAGCAGCAGCCGTGCCTAACGCTGTGGTCGCTCTGACGCGAAACACCTTGGTTCCACCGAACCAGCCAGCCGGAGCGGCGGTGGGACTGCCCGTAGATATTGGCCCCTTCGGACGACGACCGGCTCTTTTGGGAGACTTTTTCAATCCAGACCTCTTCATGGAAGTGAACCTCCGCAGGAAGCGTTTCCAGTTGCAAGTGCGTGCTAACTGCGTCCCTATTGACGACAGCGTATAGTACCACTGTCGAGCGGAGTGCAACTATTTGAATTGTAGCACCACAGCCATTACGTGTGGTCAGGGCCTCCCGAAGTGGGTTCGCAAGTTTTTGCATACTACATAAGGAGTCTCAAAATGGGAGGGAAAGGAAAGACCTGTCCAGCGTGCGGAGCACCCAATTTCCAGAAAAAAACCAAATCTACCTACCAATGCACAATCCCTACGTGCAAGGCGGTCGGATGGCTCGACTTCCCAAAGGGAGTTGGCTCAGGATCAGGAAGCGCATGTCCGCAATGCAAGCAAAGGACAAGACGCGTAATCCTGACGGACAAAAGGCTGAAAATCAAGATTCGTTTCTGCACCAACACTGATTGTCGTGCAATATCCATCAGGCGACTGGAATGATCGCGGCCTGTGGAAATCAAATGGACCCACTACCCCGCCGCAGCACGGCTTGCATTCCTTGCCGGAGCCGCAGGGGGCGCCTTTCATTCCGCGCGACCTTCGCAGAATTGCGCCAAGTCGAGAAACTACCGCGCCCACGCGAGACCATCTGCTCCGCTCCCGGCGTCGATCAACTTCACGCCCCAGTCGGCGATATGTATCGCTGCCACCTGATGGCTGTGGTCGCACGATACGTAAGCGACTTGACCGTCCGGTCGGATCAGCACCTCTTGAGGAGCCGAGGGGACACCGATGGTCTTCGCCACTTGGAGCGTCGCGAGATTGACGACCGCCACGGCATTCGCCTCCGGCACCGCCACCAGCAGCCACTTTCCATCCGGTGTGGATGCGGTGCCGTATCCTGCACCGGGCAAGGTGATCCAGCGATCAATTTTATTCGTCGCCGTAGCAATGACCGCCAGCCGGGATTTTTCTGTGTCGGAGGTAAACACCCAACGGCGGTCGGGCGAGATCGAGATGCGCTGCACGTGCCCCGCAACGGGGATCACCGCAAGAGTTTTTCGTCCCATCAGATCGAGCACCGATACCGTCCCCGGTCCCACGTTGGCAGTGTAGCCCTTGCGCCCATCCGCACTGATCGCCAGCATGTGGGATTCAGCCTGCCCGGTTGGGATGTTCCCGACAACCTTTAGGGTCTGCGGGTCGATGACAGTTACAGATTTGTCTAGTTCCGTCGTCACATAGAGCAGACCGTCCTTCGGTCCAAAGACGGCGCAATGAGGGCGAACGCCGTGCCCAAAATCGATAGTATGGATGAGCTGGCGTTCACTGAGGTCGATCACAGCGAGCGTGCTTCCGTCCGTGCCGGGCATGCCGACTCCCGAGTTGCCATAGATCGGCACAAATGCCCGCTTGCCATCGGGAGATGCGGCAACCTCATGCCCAGTCACGCCTCCCTCGGCGACCGTCGCAATCTGCCGTCCCGCAGTTGGATCAATGAGACCGAGGGTCTGGTCGCCTTTATTGGCGATGAGCAGCAGGCCATCCGACGGAGATGAAGGAGCGGCGAAAGCTGCCGCTACTAATCCTGCGAAAATGAGTGTCAGCGGGAGAAGATTGGTCACGGCGGTTCCCCTTTGTTCTCCTGTCTTTCAACTTCTCGCGACATAATATCGCAGCGCGGAGTTCGAAGCTAACCCGTCTGTTTGTCGCCTTATCAGAATTGCGAGCAGCCCCGAGGAGGGAGCCTGAGTTGCGCTCAACATTCCCACCATTCATACTCCGAGCATGACACTCAAGAATGCGGCGCTGCTGGCTCTCATCGGGACGGCTTTGATGACGGGTTTCCTGGTCTGGAATTTCGTCCTCACCTTCCTCAACGTGCTGCGGGACTCGGTACCTGCAGTTACGCGATTCTCGTCATTCCTCCATGCGTTTGCTTGCCTGACCGTAACAGTATTCTTTTTCGCGTTCCACTGAGGACAGTCGTGATTGTGGCGAGGACTTTGGGTACGCAACCGGATGATCATTTTCTCTCAGCCTTGTAGGTAGAGGATGTGCTACAAACCATCACCCATATCAAAATCCAGGAGGATCGCCAACCCAAAATCTATCAGGACGCTCGCTGATAACCCGGCACAATGAAAATAGCGCCGGTGGCTTGCTTGCTCCGTAGCCTGGTTAAAAGGTCAAAACACTAAGCAGGCGTGCTCCATTTATAATGTTGGCCTCTTTCTATCTTTCTATCAGGGCGCACTCGTGGTCGGAATTGTCCATATGAATTTGACCAGATACTCGAACGCTGCAAGCGAGCTTCTGGGCGGATTTTCAACATTAATTCTCTTGTTAGCCATTGCGTTGTGCTTCCAGAGTGTGCCATGCGAAGCGGATGTGGAATCTGAAACGATATTGATCAAAGCCGGAGAGTTCCTCGTAGATGCCCTAAAAGATTACGCCGTACACGACGTGATTGATCATGGTGTTGGTTTTTTAACGAAGCGGAAGGAAGTATCTGAGGTCGAGAAATCGTTACGCGAGAGCCTCGATCAAAGTGGGCAAAAGACCGATGCCGAAATCAGCGAACTCAGACAGGAGTTCAGAGCTGCACAGATTCAACTCAGTGCTTTTCAAAAGCTAGAGTCGCCCACCAACCTGACCAAGACAGATGCAGATCGATTGGCAAGCCAGATTACTGCAAGTCTGGCGAACATCACCGCTACGCTCCAAGATCATGAGCGCAGGTTGCATGAACTGGAACGCCGCATGTCGGCTTTGGAATCAAAGTTCTCAGCCGAAAGGCAGCCGACTTCTAAATCCTTCCCATCACAGCAGCAATTGCGGGGGCCAAGCTTCAATTGTTCTAAAGCAATGACAAAATCGGAGCGCCTGATCTGTAGCAACCCGATCCTCGGTGACGCGGATGGTCAGCTTGGGGAGGTTTATCACGATTTACTGTCGTTGACGAATGGCGCACAAACCTACGAGTTGCGCGGGGAAGAAAGAAGCTGGATCAAATGGCGGGATCAACAGCTTGCGACTTCGTGTGCCTACAACGATCAAATCGACCGGAACTGCGCGCTTCGAATATGGCAACAGCGAACTCAGCAATTGCGAGAACGAGTAAGATTCATGGTGGCGAGGGCAAGTGGAAGATAGCTCAGTAGGTTTGGCGAGAAGAACGATTCGAGTGCTAGCCAGCAACCCTCATTTCCAAATGCGCAAATATGGGACGCCTGCGCAATTGTCGTGGGAGGCCAATTCAGTTCTCGAATACCCGAATGCCTCACACCCCAGAGTGTGATCGGTCTTCAGTAGCCCGAACTCCAACCTGAGTCCCTCCAAGACGTGCCTTAATAGATGAGCTTTAGCGAAAACTGAATTTGCCGTGAGGTTCCCGCGGTCTTGCTGATCATGCCAAACCCTGTACCCTCGATGAGGTTCGCAGGTAGCCCCATGTTGACGATGTTAAACATATTAAATAACTCTGCCCGGAATTGCAGGTCCGCTCGCTCCAAACCGCTTTCTCGGTGGCCAATCGGAGTTGTCTTGATGAGCGCAAAATCGAAATCATAATATGCCGGGCCGCGAAATGTATTACGGCCGAGCGTTCCAAAGCGCCCGGA
>Ga0208936_1000056_pt1 | contig 14665 bp, 13 predicted proteins | sample June2015DPH_10_2_FD_184701 | JGI IMG/M metagenome (GOLD analysis project Ga0208936, IMG submission 184701) | Peatland microbial communities from SPRUCE experiment site at the Marcell Experimental Forest, Minnesota, USA - June2015DPH_10_10... | ecosystem: Environmental > Terrestrial > Soil >... | reverse complement strand
GCACAAGAGTAGCGAGCCATAGTGGCAGATGCGAAGGCGGCGATGCCAGAAGGAATGCGGGCATTATCGTCATAGTGGGCAGCGGACAAATCAGTGTTGGCACTCCGCGAGAGAAACAGCCAATCCACGCTAGAGGCACCAGCCGTTTGTTCGGCATGCCCGCCTGAGCGTAAAGATCCAGAGTTGCCCAAGACCGTTTAGGCACCCGCATTTTTCCGCGAAAGAGGCTGGCACAAAGCAAACTGGTTCGGATGGTGCTCAACAAGAGAGAGGCACTGGCCTAACTGGACCAAATTGGACCATGACGCAAATTGCCAATTCCTTGCAAGTGCTTGAAAGAATTGGCGGGGACGACGGGACTCGAACCCGCGGCCTCTGCCGTGACAGGGCAGCGTTCTAACCAACTGAACTACGTCCCCACTTTATTTTCTTACCTTTATCGGAAACCCGCGTGTTTAGTGGCTTTCCTCAGGTTCAATCGATTCGCCTGCGTCGCCTGTTTCAACCCCATAAAACCAAATTCCGAGGTTAATGGACACCATGGACACCAAGCTAAAACGCTGTCCAAAAATTGTGCTTCAGGCAAACACCAACCCAGAGCAGCTGTCCCTGCCCCGTGAATGAATTGTAGCAGAGCGAATTCAGATCAGTACAGGTTCCGTCCCAAAGTGGTGCGGTTGAGGAACACGTTCTGCACCATGTGTGGGCAGGCTTACTGCGGGCGGTCCGCCCGATGTTGAGCTAAGTCCGCAGCGGGTGGTGCGGTATCAGCTGTTTTGCCGTCGCGAGTCCCTAGCCCTATCAACATCGGCATGTCTTTGGGATAGACCACATCGCGTCCTCGCGCCAGAAAATGATAATAGATCGACAATGCCGCTCCATACGATCCAAACCCGGCCGACACGACGCGGGAATGTGCAGCAATTCCCACAACCATCCCTACCAACTTAAATCCCGATGCACCACTTACCGCACCGCCTCCCGCTTCGCCCACGCTCTGGCCTCCCTGTCCTGCATCGCGATCCGGAGAAGCTTGCGAAGCCGCCAGCATAACTTGAATTCCGGTAATCAAATATCTTGTTCGCGGAGTGGTCACCTCTGCCCCACCCTCATCGTCAAGCTTCAAGTGTTCACCCTTAGCGACTGCCACGCCCTCCAAAGTTGTCTCAACTTTTTGCTCGATTCCATTCGGTGGCGCAACCTCGTGAAACAGAATTCGTAATTGTCCGTTGCGTCCCATTCGCCGCGCTGGCTGCGCCTGCAGCACTGAGCCCTTAATCACGCTTCCTTCAGGAAGAATAAGATGATCCGAGACGACCAGCGGCTCGGTGATAAGCGCCTTCACGAGGTCTCCCGGTTTTGCGGTCGACGAACTCAGAGCTGTCACCAGCCGCGCATGCACCACGCTCCCGTTAGGGGGCGGCGATCCAATGTCCGTAAGCCTTTCCGGTTTCACCGCCTCGGTCCCAAAATCCAGAGGTTGCAACAAATCCGCATTGAAGCTCGTCCCCGCATCAATGTATTGCGGATGAACCGGCAACTGCGCCAGCAAAATTCTCTTAACCTTGTGCATCTTTCCCGGTTCGTGGATCTGATTCTGTAAATCGTTCCACTTCTGGTGAATCGCCTGGCGCGTTGCACCCACCTGTTTGGAGGCCGCATCCTGTACCTTGTTTTTCTGTTCTGGCTTCTCCTTCGCCGACACAAACCGCAGCACTCCGTCCGGAGCGGGCGAAGCCACCGTTTGCAAGGGTACCCGGCGCCCATCATCCCTGACCAGCTCATCGAACTGCACATGCACCTTCCGCGCTGGAGAAAAATTGCCATTTGCCGCTTGCATCGTTCGTACCATCTTCGGTACCGCATCGATCGCCGAAACTTTCCCGTTCACCACCGTTCCGACCGGAATCAGCAGCTTGTCGAACCCATACACTGGCTCCGTTGTCCTGCATTGGATCGCCTGACCTACTTTCCGCACCCGTACGTCCGAGGCAATCGCCACCTTGATCGGAGTGCCAACCTCAACGCTCATCGCTATAGGCATCGGCGTAGCGCCCAAGCTCTCTGACAGCTTCTGCGAGGCAGGCATATCCTCGTTCTGCATCTGTGTTGCCGCCGGAGGCCGCTGCTTCAACGTCTGCGCGATACTCACGGCGCTACACAACCCTGCCGTCAGCACTGTCAGCCCGAATAAAATTCGTCGCATTGTAATCACTCCCGATTGTTCTGCGCTGGAAAGAGACAGTCCTTCAAAGGCTGCGTGAACCGCAGACTACTGTGAATACCAGATGACCAGAGAAGCGAAAGCGCCGTGTCTGCTATGAAGCTCCAAAGCCGGAGAATGGTTGCAACTCCGACGGTACTATCGAGGAAATCGTAAGCGTAGACGGAGCGGAAAGGGGAAAATTGTCCAGGATGAACAAACTGTCATCTTCTCGAAAGGGAGCGGTAATGTTTCGGTCGTATCGTAAATGTGAGCTGCCGGTCGTGGTGTGCCACGCCAGCGTCACGCTGAACTCGGCTTTAACATGTCCTTGTGTGTGTTCGATAAGGGTTGGAGCCGCCTGTTGATCTTGCTATTGGCGAGTATTTTGCAATCGACCTTGGCCGCCTCGCAGCAGTTGCCGGACGCTCCATCAGCGGTCATGCGTGCGCGCGTTTCCCTGGCTGGAGAATCGGCTACTTCCGCCGATCCACAGCAGTCGTCTGCCCCGGCATCTACGGATTCGAGTCACAGCAAATTTCCCACTCGATGGGTCAAACGTGGGCTTCGTGATCAGGCCGATATTTATACAGCTCCTCTCCATCGTTCTGAAATGAAGTGGGTGATCGGACTCCCCGTTGTCACGGCAGGCCTGATCGCGATTGACAAGCATGCTTCGGGCGCGCTTCCGAGAAACCCTTCGAGCGAGAGTGCTGACATCTCCGACGTGGGACTGTTCGCAACCGCGGGTGCGGTGGGAGTGCTTCTCATCGACGGAAAGGCCCAAGGAGATTCTCATGCCTTCGAAACCGGCGTGCTTGGAGCCGAGGCGATGGCAAACAGCGGCGTCGTGTATGCCGTGCTGCAACTCATTGCGGAGCGTCAACGTCCTTTACAAGGAACGGGTCAAGGACATTTTTTTCAGACCAGCGGCTTGGATAATTCCTTTCCCTCCGGCCATACGATCATCACGTGGACCGCGGCCAGCACAATTGCGCACGAATACCCAAAGCCTTGGGTAGAGTGGATCGCTTACGGAACCGCAGCGGCCGTTTCGGTGACGCGATTCACTAGTCTGCAACACTTCCCCTCCGATGTTGTAGTGGGAAGCACACTTGGGTGCTTGATCGGACGCCACATCTTCCATGCTTATTGCAAGGTTGGTCTCAGTGCGACATGCGGTGCGAAATAGTTCAGGGATACACAGTCTCTATTTCTAGAAAGCGCGAGGTGACTGATGTTGAGGAATAGGTTTGGCAATCGGCCTGGTGCTATCCCTTGTGGCCTAGCTATTTGGCTGCTCCTTCAGCTTGTACCTTCACTGATCGCTCAGACAGCCGGAATGGGTGTGCTGACGGGCAGGATCGTGGATTCGTCCGGTAATCCGGTTGCGAACGCCACCGTGACGGTGACGAGCGTGGACAACGGCCAGGCACGAAGCGCCACGACGGGGACGGATGGCTCTTATAGATTCGACGATCTGCCGCTGGGGAGTTATCGGATGAAGCTTGAGGCCGCCGGTTTCCAGACTTTGGAGATTCCGTCCGCGACTGTCGATGGAACTAAGCCATCAGTTGTGGACGAGAAGCTGCAGGTCAGTGCGCCAACCACGATCAAACCAACGCTAGAGCAACAGGATAATTTGCCGACCGCCCCATCCGGCAGTACGGCGCCTTCGCTGTCGGATTTGGGACTTACTCCCGAACAGACTCAGGGAAACGCCCGTGAGCAAGCGCTGCTGGATAAACGGACACACATGTTGAAGATCCATCAACGGATGGGTTTGATCACGACGATACCGCTCATTGCGACGGTGATCCTCGGTCCTGGCGCTGGCGGCAAAAGTGAAGGAACGGCCACTCGCGATTTGCACGTGGCGCTAGGCAGCTTGACGGGAGATCTGTACGGCATCACCGCTTACTACGCCATTCGCGCCCCCAGAATCCCCGGAACCAAAAAGCGCGGTCCGATAAAATTTCACGAGGCGATGGCGTGGATTCACGGGCCGGGCATGATCCTCACTCCCATTCTTGGGGCAATGGCGTTCAGTCAGAAGAACGATGGAGAAAAAGTCCATGGGATCGCGCAAGCGCATGGCCCGGTAGCCATCGTTACCGCTGGGGCGTTTGGGGCGGCTCTATTGTCGGTGTCAGTGAAGTTCTGAGCACAGTTTATGAAGAATAAAATATTGATCGTGTTCTTGCTCGTAACCGTCCCCACTTTTGCTGCCGACAGCCAATGGGTGCTCAAACAGAGCACACTGACCTACCATGTGTCGCACCCACTGCATGAGTCCGAGGGTGTGAGCCATGCGGCGCGAGGCAAGGGCGTTTGCCACGATGGACGGTGCGATTTCTTGATTGCGGTGGCCGTGAAGTCGTTTGATTCGGGGGACAGCAATCGCGACCTTCATATGGTTCAGGTTACGCGCGGAGCGGAGTTTCCTATAGTCACTGTACGCACGCGCCTGCCCGAATCGGCTGCCTCATCGGCGACCATCAATGCTGATCTGGAGATTCAGTTCGCCGGCCAGACTGCCCAGTACAAAAAGGTTCCTTTCAAATTGGAAACCCAAGGCGGTGAAACTCACATTACGGGCACCATTCCGGCTACGCTAACGGATTTCAAGATCGACCCGCCCTCGCTCCTGACGATGCCTGTCAAGAACGACATCCCGGTGTGGGTGGACATGACATGGCGTCCACAATAGACACGGAAGGCGTACTGCAATCGCAGTGTAGTGACAAATCGGCATAGGGGGAGCGGTCGCCCGCTCGCCCCTGCCACACCACCGTACATGCGGGTCCGCATACGGCGGTTCGGAGGAGTTGAGCTAGCCCGCGGCCAAGTGGGGAAGACCGAGTGAGTCGAAGTAAGCGTTGGGAAACGTCGTGCTCAGGGCGGGGCTATTCGCCAGATGCCATGAACTGCGGCGCTTCTTCTGCTTCCAGATCACGGAGCGCAATCGTCGCCGTATCCACTGATCCAGCCCATGCAGCACCGAGGGCGTCTGGCAGTAGCCGAAGTAGCCGTGCCAGCCACGCAAGTAGCTGGCCAGTTCCTTCGTCATCTGGGGCAGACTGATGCCTCGTGTCCGTCGCGTCAGTTCCCGCACTCTTCGCTTGCAGCGGAGCAGAGCTGGCGGCGCGATGCGCCGTTTCGGCTCTTTGCCGCCGGTGAAGCTGAAGCCCAGAAATTTCCGCGCCTGCGGTCGCGCCACCGCGCTCTTCGCCTCGTTCACCTGGAGTTTGAGTCGTCGCCGGAGGAAACTCGTCACGCTTTGCATGACGCGCTTCCCCGCCCGCTCGCTGGCCACGTAGATATTGCAATCATCCGCGTAGCGCACGAAACGGTGCTGACGCCGCTCTAACTCCCGGTCCAGTTCGTCGAGCACGAGATTCGACAGCAGCGGAGACAAAGGCCCTCCTTGCGGAGTTCCTTCCTCCACCGCACTCACCAGCCCGTTTTCCATCACGCCCGACTCCAGAAACGCTCGCACCAGCTTGAGCATCCTCTTGTCCTTCACCCGCCGCGCGATCGCCGCCATCAGCTTGTCGTGATTCACTCGATCAAAGAACTTCTCTAAATCGAGGTCCACCACCCAGCGGTTGCCTGCGGCGATATACTGCTGCGCCTTGGCCACCGCCTGATGCGCCGAGCGTTGCGGACGAAATCCGTGACTGTGTTCGGAAAACGTCCGGTCCCACCTGCTTTGCAGAACCTGCATCACCGCCTGTTGGATAAACCGATCCAGCACCGTGGGAATGCCCAACTTGCGCACTCCTCCGTCCGGCTTGGCGATCTCCACTCGCCTCACCGCTTGCGGCTTGTAGGTTCCGCTGAACAGTTGTTCCCGAATCGCCAGCCAGTGCTGCTTCAGGTAGCCCGGCAACTCCGACACTTTCCTGCCGTCGATTCCCGGACTCCCCTTGTTGGCCTTCACTCGTCGTAATGCCCGCTGGCAGTTCTCCCGCCCGCAGACTTCTTCCATCACTTGCTCTGGAATAGCCGGACTTTCGCACGCGCGTTTCGCCGTAAGCGATTCGGTCCCTTCCCGTCGAGCCGTCGGAGCTTCACTCCTCCCCTCGTCGGTGAAGGCCAGCACCATCTGTAGCTGGTTCTTCTGCCGCTTGTCGCCCATCGAGTCCCGCCGGCTACTCGCCGCTCCCTTCCGTTTGGGCCTTCGCCGCCTTCGCGGCTACTACGCCCGCTGCTGACTTCTGCGATGCGGTCGGAGTGAATCGCTTCACCCTCAGTCACGATTCCGTGACACATCGCAGACCTCCCGAGGTAAGTTCGACCGCCTTCGACGCGCAACCGCCGGATTTACCACCAGCAGTCTTGATGGATCTGGGCTTCGCGGTATTTTGCCCGCTCGCCCGCTGCCGTAGGCCTCCTCATCCGGTTCTTGTTCATCGGCTCGCGCCTTTGCTCCACGCTTCTTTCAGACCCCGCCTCGCGACGACGCCCTTGCGCTTCGCTATCACTTCACCTCCATCAGGCTGTGAAGAGGACTTTCACCTCCAAGCTGTCGAACATGCTCGGCACACAAAATGGGGACCGGCAAATTAGCCGGTCCTCTGCAGGTGGTTTTCTAATCGAAGACACAAAGGTCTATTTGCCGTCGTGATCTGGATCTCCAGCACTCAGATCCCCAGTACTTTTCAGGCTAACTGTGTCCTGCGGGATCGCTCCATTCGTTGGAGCCTGCGCTGACGGTTGGGGCTGGCGAGCAGCCTGTGGTGTGACTTCGTTAATTGCGGGCGAGTTGCTAATGGAGTTGACCATATGGAAGCTATTATCGGGATTACGAGGAGCAATCTTTAGCGAATTGAACCACGCCTAAGCCAGGCTTTCTAAGACTGTTCTAACGTTTGAAGAGTTTCCTGCATCCCACCTGGAGGTGTAAAGTCTTGGACTGGCGGGAATCTCCTATGCGATTGCTGTTGGTAGAAGATGATGTGTCCATTCAACAGTTCCTTAAACGGGCGCTGACGGAGGCCGGATACCTCGTGGATGCCGCCAGCACGGCCAAAGCCGGGGAAACCATGGCCCTGGAGGGTATCCACGATGCCTTCATCATCGATCTTGGGCTTCCGGACCTGGATGGATTGGACTTAATTGCCCGCTGCCGCGCCCAAGGTAGTTCAGCGCCAGTTCTAATCCTGTCCGCCCGCCGTTCCGTTGACGAGCGGGTCAAAGGGTTGGAGCAAGGCGGAGACGACTACCTCACGAAGCCATTCGCGCTGCCGGAACTATTGGCGAGGCTGAGAAATCTCCTTCGCAGGTCCGCGGTTCCGCAGAATGAATCGATGCGTTTGCAAGCTGCTGACTTGCAGCTTGACCTGGTGCGTCGCGAAGCGCGAAGGGGCGAGCAATTGTTGCAATTGACTCCACAGGAGTTTTCTTTGTTGGAATATCTTTGCCGAAACGAAGGTCGGGTGGTGACCCGGACCATGATTCTGGACCATGTCTGGAAGATGAGGATTGATCCCGCAACCAATGTCGTCGATGTTCACATTTATCGCCTGCGCAGCAAAGTGGATCATGACACTCCGCGACCGCTGATTCACACAATTCGTGGCGTTGGCTACGTTCTCAAACATGCCTAGAAATTTGCGCTCTACCGCCGCGTGGCGGATTTCGATTTGGACAACTCTGGCGTTCGCGCTCGGAACTGCTGTGGCTTTCTCCATAGTTTATTTCCTTGTCGCTCAGGGTCTCCGGGAGCGCAGCGACACTTGGCTAACAGGCGAAGCCGAGACCTTAGCTCAAGTCTCGGCCGATACCCCAAGCGACCACCTTTACAAGCGCATCGTTCGAGAGGTGGCCGAACTTGCAACTCAGGAAGTGCCGGATGAGCGCAACGCCCGTGGTGAAAGGCTGAATTCTGTCTTTTTTTTGGCGACGGATCCCAGTAACAGTGAAAGTCCGTTGTGGGTCGGCCCAAACTCCGAGGATGCCTTTGTTACGGCGATTCACCGTTCCAAGCTCGTTCCAGGGGCTCCAAAGTCCATAGCAGTGGATGGTTTGCGAGAAACGTTTCGAGTCGTTGTCAAGGCACAAAGTGGAAGGACGGTTTATCTAGGACTCTCAGATCGTGGTGCAACGCGTATGTTGCACAGACTGGCGCGTCGTTTTCTCATGGTCTGGGGCGGCATGTTCGTGCTCGGCTTCCTGATCTCATATTGGAGCGCTCGTCGCACTCTTCTCCGTGTCGAACGAATCACGGAGACTGTAGCTCGAATCGGCACCGAAGACTTAGAAGAACGGTTGCCTGAACCAGCCAATTCAGATGAGATCTCGCGATTGGCCAAAACCTTTAATCGCATGCTGGACCGACTTCAATCTTCGGTAAATCAGCTTCGCACGGTCACTGGCGGTATCGCGCACGACCTCAAAAGCCCGGTAACCTTGATTCGTGGAACGCTTGAATCCGCCCTATGCGATGAAGGGAATGAGCGGTGGCGCGAGTCCGTCGGAGAAGCAATCGAAGGCCTGGACAGGCTCCAGCAGTTGCTGAATACCACTCTCGATCTTGCCGAGGCTGAAGCCGGAGCGCTTCACATGGATCTCCGCCCAGTTGACTTCTCCGGTCTTGTGCGACAACTGGTAGATATCTACCAACCCGCGATGGCTGAGCATGATCACGTAATAACCACCGACCTCGAAGAGCATGTCGTCGTGGATGCTGACGTGACCTTGCTGAATCGTGTAGTTAGCAATCTGCTTGAAAATGAATTGACTCACTTGCCCTCGGGATGCCGAGTAAGCATTCGGTTAAATTCGCGACAAGGGTCAGCAGAACTAGCGATTGAAGACACTGGTCCTGGATTTCCGCCGGATGTCAGCAGCCGGATTTTCAAGCGATTCGTAAAGGGAAAACATTCTCCCGGCCACGGGCTCGGCCTTGCCTTTGTGGATGCAGTCGCGCAAGCGCATGGGGGCGGAGCGCAAGTTTCCGACCGTCCGGGAGGGGGCGCAGTTATAACTTTGTCGCTACCAGTCCACGCGCTCCAAGTGGCGTAATAAAACAAGACAAGGTGCGAATGCTAGGTTTCAGGTTGTCGGCTTTTGGAGCATTCAATTAAGCGCATAATTGCAAGCAACACTGACCGACACCGCACCGGCCGCATCGGCTGGCTGCGCGCAGCAGTACTGGGCGCGAACGATGGCATTCTATCGACATCGAGTCTGTTGCTTGGTGTCGCAGCCGCGCATGTGACTCACCACAACGTACTAGTCGCTGGGGTCGCGGGTCTGGTGGCTGGGGCCATGTCGATGGCTGCTGGGGAGTATGTGTCGGTCCACTCACAGGCAGATACCGAACAAGCCGACCTCGCGCTTGAACGCGCGGAACTCAAGGCGGACGACAAGGGCGAGCACAAGGAACTGATGGCAATCTACGTCGCGCGCGGACTCGATCCTTCCCTCACGAAAAAGGTTGCCGATCAGTTGATGGAGCACGACGCGCTAGGCGCGCATGCCCGCGACGAACTCGGCATCTCCGAGACTTTTCGGGCGCGTCCGATTCAGGCCGCTATGGCATCGGCCGGCAGTTTCGCCGTCGGCGCAGCCCTGCCTCTCTTGGTCGGTGCCATAACACCGACGGCGGAGCTCATTCCCCTTGTCTCTGGAACTTCACTCGTATTCCTCGCACTTCTAGGCGGAGTGGCTGCACGCGCGGGTGGCGCAGGCGTGGCAGTGGGAGCGATACGGGTAACCTTCTGGGGTGCTCTCGCCATGGCGCTGACGGCAGGAGTTGGGGCGTTGTTCGGAACAATCTCCTGAGCGGTGCCGACGGTCGACCTTGCTGGACGCAGCTCGTGGACAAGGGCGCTCTTGCCCCGCGGAGTTATGCCTTCAATTCGCCCGCGACATCTGGTGCCGCGACAGCTTCGTACGCATCTTGCGTGTTCGGATTCGTTGGTCGCGCTCGGCGGCCGAAGAAGGCTTCTCTTACCAGTTTAAGAATGGTGTGGCGGTTTTCAGCGACAACCTTTAGCCAAGCCATTTTCCCCATCATGGGGAAATTGATCCCGCGGAAGCATAGACGCGCGAGGAAGATGTTGATGCGATAACCAAGAGGCTCGTCAGTGAGCGCGTCGACCGCTTGGGCCAGTGCATCCGGGCAGTACGCTTGCTCCCAACCATATTTCACTTCGGCGTGAGCTTCTTCAATGGTCATCTTGAGCGGCGTGTGAGCCATCGCAAACGGGATGAACTCCTGCCAGTGCTTGGGGCGCGTGAGCCGGCCCGAGGTTTCCAGGCGCTTGTAGAGCGGGGTTGCGGGCAAGGGCGTCATCAGGCCGAAAATGGGCAGACCCGGAGGCCAAGTTCGGACTTGCGTCAGTGTGCGCTCGGCCACCCCGGTAGCGTCGTTGTCCATACCGAAGATGAATGATGTGATCGCATAGACGTTGCGTCGGGCGAGCCGTTCGAGCACAGCCGCATACTCATTCGGCTTATTGAATCCCTTGTTCACGCCTTTGAGATTGGTCGGGTCAATGGATTCCATGCCGATGAAAACCCATTTGCCCCCGGAAGCCGCGATTAAGTCCACCAGTTCCTCGTCGCGCAACAAATTAGCGCTGATCTGTGCGACCCAGTGCACCTGGGCTTTGGCAGCGATGATGTCACGAAGCAATGATTTGGTGCGCTTTACATTGATAGCAAAATTGTCGTCGATGAAAAAGACGGCAATCTGGCCCTTCTCGCGGCTGGCGCGCGCCTTCAACAGTAGCAACTCATTTACCACGCTCTCATTGGTGCGGAAGCGGATTGAGTCACCGAAGAATCCGGTCACGGTGCAGAACTCGCAGCCGTAGGGACAGCCACGTCCCGATTCAACTGGAATGATGCGGAAAGAGCCCCAGCCCGTGCCGACACGGTTGAGTAGCGGCGCGACGACCTTTGGCACGAGATTGAATTGAGCAAGATCGATCGATTGCCAAGGAATGACCGGGTACTCCTTTAGCGACGGCTTCTTGTCTTTCCCCGCTGCATCCACGGGCGCGTAGATGGGTTTGAGTTCGCCGCGGGCAGCGTCATTCACAATCTGCGGCCAGGTTTCATCGGCTTCGCCTAGGGCCACAGCGTCGGCGTGGCATGGTCCGCCATCGCGACCGAGGGCCTCGTCGGCCAGTTCGGTGACGTGAGGACCACCCATGACGACCGGAACTCCGCTGGCGCGAATGGCATCGGCGATGCGATACGCTTTGGCGATCATTCGGGTCATGGACCCAATGCCGACCAGTCCGATGTTCTCGTCTCGAACGTACTCTGCTATTTGAAGCTCGTCCATCCGCTGAGCGTTGCCGTCGATCAGCAGCACTTCATGTCCGGGAGGAGTCAGAGATTTGAGCAAAAACATCCAGAGGTGCGGCATGAAGTTGCGAGTCACGCCGTTGTCGGGGTTGTAGAGCAGAATTTTCATGACAGTTCCTTACTTGAATCGTCTAGGATTCACCGCACGGGACCGTCACGAGCGATGCCGATCTGTTGATCTTGTTTTTCGTAGAGCATGCATCAGAACGGCTCTTGGCATCTTTCTAAAGCTGTCCTCGGTTCACAGGTTTCAAAACTGCGGCTCCAACTGCACTTCTGGCGTTTGTGCCTCTTCAGGATCGCTGGAGCCCCGCCCGGACGGAGCCACGGTGCGTAACCTGTCTGGCTCCGCGAGATGCAGCAACGCTCGCATTCTTGTCTCCCCAACATCCTGCCGCGAGCAGCCAAGCAGAACGGAACAATCCTGATCCGAGTATTTTTCAAGAACGGACATCACGATGACGAAACGTTCGAAGTGTTCAAGCCGGAGAATGCGGGCGATTGCATAATCAGTATCCTGCGTCCGTCCGAAACTGCAAGTGACCGCATCACTCGGTGCGGCTGCGACGGTCGAGTGGTTCTAGCGGGGCGCTAACATGCGAATTGCACCCTGGATAATCGTCCGCCGAGCCCAGGATTGCGCCCAGTCTCGAAACACGTAAGTTCCTTCGACGCAGTCTTCCAAGCCGGAAACAAAACACTCCTCGGCCTTCGCCAGGTAGGCTGTGAGCAAGAACGAAAGCAAATGCAATCGTCCATGTTTTCTGCGAACACTCCGCACAACTCGATGCGCGTTGCGTATGCTCGCGATGTCTCAGTAGAGATCGAAAGTCTTCGTGGCGTGGTCACCTTTGTCTTCTTGGCTCTCCATTGCCCTTCAGCCTTAGCCAGGTGTCAGCGTCACGCGCGCTCAATGCCTAAACATTTTGTTGCGCACGTCGGGCCAGAACTCTTTTGCCACATTGAAGAAGGTATCCAGGGCTACTTGTTGTCCCCACTTGTTCGCGCTATTTCCAAATGATCGATTCACGGCCGGATAGTAGAGGTTGGAGATGCCTGCGGCTACTGCATTTCCGGCCAGTTCTGATGTGTTGAAGTGGTTGCGGCCATCGTCGCCGCGAGTGATAACTTCCCGGCTCATCGCATATCCGGTTCGCTTCCAAAATCCCCCGGTGCCTTTCACGAAATATCGAGGATCCTGGTGGAGAACGACTGGAAATAACCCTTCACTCATGATGTTGCCAATTGCTTGATCTGCGAACGCTCCTCCGTAGTATTTGCCAAAAGCCTGCGCTCCTGTTCCGAATGAGCTGTACTGCTTCTGGGCCATGGATAGTCCGGCAAAAATACCAGCCACCAGAAACGCGGAGGGATCAAAAGAGTCGTCCACCGCAACTTTCATCTTCTCGGCAGGCGTCAACGGTTTGATCTCCGCAGCGTTTTCGTCTGAACGATAGTTGGGGATTATCCAGAAGATATGATTCTTGCTCGGTTCATGCTGCGGCCCCCTCTGCGTAACGCTGGACGGACTCGATTGAGTCTGACTCGCACTTGGCGCATCCGGGAGCCCCGACGGTTCCTGTCCAATCGACACAACTCCTCCCACCAACAAGTTAGCGGAAACCAGAACACGGCAGACCATAGGAACAAACGAAGATGACGGCAACCTCCTCATGCTACTAAGGTTGATGCACGTTGGAGCGCCTCCCGAGGCAACATGAACAACTTGTCATGTGTTCGCCACGATGTATTCATCCTGTAGCTGATAACCTTCCTCATGGGATCTCGTGAATGCGGTCGCACGGTGCGTTACCGACGACTCGCGATCGTATTTCTAATCCTCATCTTCGCTGCAACACTCAGCCGTGCTCAAGACAATTACGAAATCCAGGTGTACGGGTCTGACCTGGTCGATCCCCGACACACTATGGTGGAACTTCATAGCAACTTCACGATCGATGGATCGAAGACAATCGTCGACGGTGTTTATCCCACTAATCACGCGGAGCACGAAACCGTCGAGATCACCCACGGCTTCAATGACTGGTTCGAATGCGGCTTTTACATCTTCACTTCCATAACCGAGCGCCAGAGCTGGCAGTGGGTGGGTGATCACATCCGCCCGCGCGTTGCCGTCCCTAAGAAATGGCACTGGCCTGTAGGTGTGAGCATCTCAAACGAAATTGGCTACCAGAAGCGGCAATATTCCGTGGACACTTGGACGTGGGAAATCCGCCCTATCGTGGACCAAAAAGTCGGCCGATGGTATTGGTCCTTGAATCCCACGCTCGACCGTTCATTCCACGGCGAGAGCGTGAACCAGGGCATTGTCTTTTCGCCAAACCTCAAGTTTAGCTACGATTTCACTCCGAAAGTCGCGGGAGGTCTGGAATATTACGGCTCAGTCGGCCCCGTGACGGGATTCGATGCGGTGTCGCAGCAACAGCACCAGATTTTCCCCGCGATTGACTTGAACATCGCACCGCAGTGGGAGATCAATTTCGGACTCGGCGTAGGCGTCACGGGCGCGACCGACCACCTGATTGCGAAGATGATTCTGGGGTATCGCTTTAATTTCTGATAAGGAACAGGAGCGCAGAAGTGATTAAGGACATCGTGATTGGGTTCATTCTGGCCATTGCGATTTCAGGGGTTCTGTTTTCCTCTATTTCTCTGCTGGCATGGCGCCAGTCGCAACGGCCGATCCACCTATGCCGTTTGAGAAGAAGTTCGCGAATATGGCTCTGGACGCGCATATTGAGAAGCAACACATTCCTCCATCTTCAGTGCCTGCGGACGAACCTAATTTTATTGCCGGTGCGAGCGTATACAAACAGCACTGTGCCTTGTGTCACGGACTCCCAGGGCAGCCACCCATTGACTATGCGACAACGATGTTTCCGAGGCCGCCACAATTGTTCCGTGGTAAGGGTGTGACCGACGATCCGGTATCGGAGATCTACTGGAAAGCAGCAAATGGAATCCGTCTTTCGGGGATGCCCTCCTTCAAGACCAAGCTCTCCGACCCCCAACTTTGGCAGGTTAGCCAACTGCTCGCCCATGCCAACTAAATTCCGGACTCAGTGCGTAGTCCGAATCAGCAGCCAGGAGCGGCAGGTGTCCTAGGAGTGTGTC
>Ga0208936_1000053_pt1 | contig 14825 bp, 20 predicted proteins | sample June2015DPH_10_2_FD_184701 | JGI IMG/M metagenome (GOLD analysis project Ga0208936, IMG submission 184701) | Peatland microbial communities from SPRUCE experiment site at the Marcell Experimental Forest, Minnesota, USA - June2015DPH_10_10... | ecosystem: Environmental > Terrestrial > Soil >... | reverse complement strand
GCAAAGCCAAGACAACGACAAATACTCGCTGAAATCGCCGAGCGGAATCGCGTTCTCTGACTTCAGGGGATACGAGGACTGGTCGGTCATCTCTTCCGCTCACACCGACGAAAGGCTCAAGGTGATCGTTGGCAATCCGACCATGATCAAGGCCTTCAAGGAGGGCATTCCGGGCAATGGTAAGCCTTTCCCGGATGGCTCCATGGTCGTGAAGCTCCAGTGGACGCCGAAGAAGAGCACCGAGGCTCCCTTCGTCGTGGATGTTCCAGACCTCTTTAAGGAGGCTTTCGTCATGGAGAAGGACAGCAAGAGATTTCCGAAAAGCGGCGGATGGGGATACGCGGTGTTCGACTATGACGCCCCATCGGACAAGTTCACGGCCGATCCCAAAAGCCCATCGGACTGCGGATACGCGTGCCATACGCCAGTGAAGGCGAAGGACTACATCTTCCACCCGTACCAAAAGCGTTGAACCGCTGCATGCTTCGAAAGCAAGCGCCCGGCGCAGCGCCGCCGAATGACACCATCAAGCCTGCAGCCCCAACGTTCTCCTCTGTCTAATCGGAAATGTGCATCGCGCCTAAATTACGAAGAACGTTACATACCAAATGAGACAACAGCAATGATGACGGGGGCACAACAAAGGGCGCTTTCAGCGCATGAGCCAGGCCAAGACGTTTTCAAATCGGTCCTGTCCGAAGACGTTAACTGGAAGCCCTTCGCGGCGTTCCCACCTTCGGTCCGCCTCGCTGTCATTGTGGGTCAGCCCTCGGAGGCCGGACCCTACAGGGTTCGAGTGCCCCATGGAGTTGAGCTGATGCCACACCGACACCCGGAGGATCGTGTCTGTACGGTAATCTCCGGTGTTTTCTACATCGGCCTGGGCAAGCAGTTCAATCCGGAAAAGCTGCAGGCATATCCGCCCGGAAGCGTCATGGTCCTGCCGGGCAATCCGTCCCATTTCCACTGGGCGAATCCGATGAATACATAACCCAAGTGACTGCGATTGGGCGGCTTGGGCTTGAATACGTCAGTGCGAACGACGATCCAAGAAACCACAACTCTTAGGAGGTATTTGCGCCCTTTCCGCGACGGAGCGTCGGTAGAGGCCCGACTATGGTAGATACAATACTACTAGCCTTCGAGTTGCTGTCTGGTTGCTGGCACTGCAATCTCAGCGGGCCATTCGAGCTATCGGGTGCACGTATGAAGTTTGTCTTAGCTGCGGAAAGAAGCTCGCTTACGATCGCGCTGACAAGGGGTGCGTCGTCGTCGCACAACGAAAAACTCCTGGTCGCAGCGAGGTCGACTTCGCTGATAGACTTCTGTCCGCTATGCGCTGTCAGTTTGGCGGGCACCTTGAGAAATCCGACGGCAATTGCGAGGCAGCCTGACCGATGCAGAGTCTACGCCCGATGAAGCCCGATCCGACGAACACACCCGAAGTAGCAAGCAGATCGTCTGCCCTCGCTCAGGCAGTAGCCGCGCCGCTCACTCGCGCCGCGATCTTCCTGGTCGCGATGCTCAATCCGGGCTCTGAAAATCGCGCTGCCCTGCGCTCGCTATGCGGAGATCTCGCCGCGCTGGTGCGCGCCGTGGAATTTCGCGACCTGGAGGGAGGACTTTCCTGCGTCGTCGGTTTTGGGTCCGACGCGTGGGACCACCTCTTCGGGCAGCCGCGGCCGGCAGAACTGCATCCCTTCCGGGAGATTCGTGCCGGAGCACGCCATGCGATCTCTACGCCCGGCGACCTGCTATTCCACATCCGCGCCAAGCGCATGGACTTGTCTTTCGAACTGGCCACCCAGATTATGGCACGTATCGGAAATGCCGTTTCCCCGGTGGACGAAGTGCAGGGTTTTCGTTACTTCGACGACCGGGATCTTATGGGTTTCGTCGACGGGACGGAGAATCCCAGGGGCACGGCGGCGGCTGACGCCGTAGTAGTCGGCGACGAGGACGCTGACTTTGCCGGCGGCAGTTATGTCATCGTTCAGAAGTATCTCCACGATCTTGGCGCATGGAATGCGCTCACTACCGAAGCGCAGGAACGCATCATCGGCCGCACCAAGCTTTCCGATATCGAATTGGACGATTCGGTCAAGCCAACCTCAGCACATAACGCGCTCACCACAATCGTCGAGGGTGGGAAGGAGGTCAAGATCTTGCGCGACAACATGCCTTTCGGCCGACCCGCGCATGGTGAGTTTGGCACCTATTTCATCGGCTATAGCCGTTCGCCCCGCACCATCGAACAGATGCTCGAGAACATGTTCATCGGCCGCCCGTCCGGCAACTACGACCGCCTGCTCGACTTCAGCCGCGCCGTCACTGGAAACTTGTTCTTCGTGCCGTCGGCGACATTTCTGGAGAACGTGCCCGAAGATCAAACCCAGCCTGCGGTTGCGGAATCCCCTGCGGCGCCTGCGGCTGTCGAGCCTTCTCCATCCATCCCATCGGTGAACGAGGGTTCGCTCCGCATCGGATCTCTCAAAGGAGACGTACCACATGAATAATCTCCATCGTGAACTTGCACCCATTTCCGATTCGGCATGGGCTCAAATCGAAGAGGAAACATCACGGACGCTCAAGCGCTATCTCGCCGGACGGCGCGTTGTCGACCTGAAGGGCCCGGCCGGTAGTGCGCTTTCTGCGATCGGCACCGGCCACCTGAGGACAATCGCCGCACCGGCGAAAGGCATCGTCGCGAGCCAGCGTGAGGTGAAGGCGTTGGTTGAACTGCGTGTTCCCTTCGAACTGGATCGCAAAGCGATCGACGATGTTGATCGTGGCGCGAACGACTCAGACTGGCAACCGGCCAAGGACGCCGCGCGACAGATCGCGTTTGCCGAGGACGCCGCCATATTCGAGGGCTACGCCGCAGCCGGCATTGGTGGCATCCGCCAAGGGACCAGCAACCCGATCATGACGCTCCCGGCCGACGTGCGAGAGTACCCGGAGGCGATTGCCCAAGGCTTAAGCCGGTTGCGCCTCGTCGGGGTCAACGGCCCCTATGCCGTGTTGCTCGGCGCCGACGCCTACACCGCACTCGCCGAAACCAGCGACCACGGATACCCTGTGTTGGAGCACGTTAAGCGGCTCGTCAAAGATCAAATCATCTGGGCTCCCGCCATCGCCGGCGCTTTCGTGCTGACCACTCGTGGCGGTGATTTTGAACTACACCTCGGGCAGGACGTCTCCATCGGCTACCTCAATCACAGCAATGCCGCGGTCCGTCTGTACCTACAGGAGACATTGACCTTCCTCCTGCTCACCACCGAGGCTGCTGTCGCGCTGGTTCCCCCCGCGAAGGCGAAGAAGACTTGACGCGATGGAGACCATTCCGCGGGATGCACGTTGATCGAGCTCAGAATACTTTTTTGTGAAGGAGAACACCCCATGCGCAAGCACCTGGAATCGATGCACCAGAATCTCCTCAACGGCAAGGCTGCCGCATAACTTAAGTTGGGCCGAGGCGGTAGAACTGGTCGAACATCTGGGGTCTTCTCAGTTGCAGCTACCGCTGGCCCGTTGTCAAGTAATCGTCAATGGAGCGGGCGGTACGGCGGCCTGCTCCCATGGCGAGGATCACGGTGGCCGCTCCGGTGACAATGTCGCCTCCGGCAAAAACACCCGGGCGCGTGGTGCGCTGGGTTTCGGAATCCGCCTGGATGTAACTGCGCTTGTCGGTCTGCTCACGCCGTCAGGGATCAAATGTCCCTTCTCCACTGAGGTCGTCTATATCGACCGACCTCTGGACTTGAAGGAGAACCTGCTTCACCTGCTCGAATCCCGGCTTGACGGCATTCCGTTTCTTGAGCACGTCTGCTAGCTTAGCTAAGCTAGGTCCGCGATCTGAAAATCGCCCGTACTGCTCCCGTGGAACCAAGGCGGCTGGACAATCGGTTTGGTGAAGAGCTTTCTCATGGTTCTGGGGAGTTCTTTGGCAACATAGTTCTGCAGAGAGTTCGCGGTCAAGTATCGTCCCTTTTCGAGGGCGAGCGAGTCATTTCCCTGCAGGGCCTCGATGACCAGGTGCGTCCAGACCCCGTGTCGGAGCACGTCGGACGGATACGAATATTCACTGGTTTTGCAGGAGGCGAAGCAGACCCTGTATTCCGCCGCGTCGAAGAAATCCTTCAGTTCACCCTCGGACATTTCTGCGTAAATACCTCTGACTTCGGGGAGATCGGCGATGCCGCTCTCGCACGAATCCGGAAACAGGGCAATGCTTTTGTACGCCGATTTTCCGCAGATCTTAAGTATGCTCTGCAGGCCGATGCTGGTGTCGGCAAGATCGTCCAGGTCGGTGTCGTGGCATGTAATGTAATTGTGGCCGTTCTTCGAAAAGCCGTGACCGGCGTAGAACAGGAACAGTTCGTCCTCCTCGGTCAGGGACTTCACGTGCTGGCTGATCTTGGAATTGATGCTGGTCTTGGTGGCTTTCGCGCCGAGCAAGAGGACTCTGTCGATGGGCCCGGGAGACTTCCAGTGCATCGGCAAATCCTTTGGCGTCCGCCTCGGCATAGCTGACCTTTTTGATCCGTGGATCGGAATAGTTTTCGACCGCGATGACGATTGCGACGCGCTTGCCCATCTTGCCCGACTCCAGACTGCCGTGGTGGCGGCTGTGATTTCTTCGAATCTAGCAGCAAAACGGCACCTCTGGCGAGAGGCGCCTTCTTGTTGTTGCCGAAGACATGGATCTCATCAGACCTCGATCAGACCGCGTTCCCGCGCGTCATCGGCATAGACCGAGATGCTCTTCGCGAGAATAAAAGCGGGAGCGCGCTGGACGGCGAGGCCGCTGACTTCTGCCGCCAATTCGATCTCCGAAAGGCTGACGGAATCGAGTTCGGGACAGCCCATGCCGAGATCGCTCAGGCCGAAGGCGACATCCGGCTGTTCCGGATCGACTTCAGTGAGAAGCCAGACGAATCCGCATTCCGGCATGAACAGTTTCACCACCGGAAGGAAGTCCGGCTCGTTTTCGGTGCCGCGAAGCTCCTGCATGAGCCGTCCCTTCCGGCTAAAAACGCAAAGGAGAATACTGATCGAGACAAATCAGGAAGACGGGGTGATGGTGATGGTGGTGGCCGTCGTCGTAGTCATAGTCGTAGTAGTGGTCGCGGTGGTCGTCGTCGCTGTGGTCACCGCCATGGCGACGATCATCGTCATGGAGATCATGCTGTTGCTGATGATGATCCGCCTGATTTGGCTGATCCCGGGCATGGTGCGGCGCCTTACCCATAATAAGGAGAGGGCTATTCTGGGCAGGGCCGTGCTTCAGAAGCGTGCAACCAAGTTGTCTGGTCTAAACGCAATGATGTAAGTTTTAGTTGCGCTTAAGCGGTTATAGTTGCGTACACATTACGCTGTTTAGTTGCGCATAGGCTTGATAGTTGCGTATATATGTGCTTTAATTGCGCATATAAATCTATACGCAACATAGGACACTATGGCTCAACGGATACCTGAAGAATCCCTGGCCGCCATCGAGCAAGCGGTCGCACGCCACCCCGGCGGGGCCAGCCTGAGCGACATTGCCGCGGCCCTGCCTGAGAAGGTTGCGGATCGCACTCTGCAGTACCGGCTCAAACACCTCGTCGACAAAGGCCGCCTGGAAAAGCAGGGGGAGGGGCGGCGGTGGACGCGCTATCGCGTCCCGGCGGTGGCGGAGGCGGCGCCAAGGGCCTTGGCTGAGGAAGCGCCGAAGGCTGTTCCTCCTGCGGCGGAGAAGGCGGAGGATGAGGTAGTGCCGCTGTCCCCGACCAGCGAGGAGATGCGCGCCTATCTGAGACAGCCTCTCAACGCGCGCAAGCCAGTAGGCTATAACCGCGTTTTCCTCGACTCGTACCGGCCCAACGAGACGTTCTATCTTTCGGAAGAACAGCGCGCGCACCTCGCGAAAGTGGGCAAGGTGAATTTCGAGGAGCAGGCGGCGGGCATTTATGCAAAGCAAATTTTGACCCGGCTGCTCATCGACCTTTCGTGGAACTCAAGCCGCCTTGAGGGCAACACGTATTCGTTGCTGGATACAACGCGGCTCATCGAACTTGGGGAAGCCGCCGAAGGCCGCGACCGGCTGGAAGCGCAGATGATCGTCAACCACAAGGAGGCGATCGAATTCCTCGTCAACGACGACGCGGAGATCGGATTCAACCGCTACACGATCCTCAACCTTCACGGCATCTTGGCGCAGAACCTGCTGCCCGACGCCAACGCACCGGGCAGGCTACGCCGCATGGCGGTGGGCATCGGGAAGTCGACCTATCATCCGCTGGAGATGCCTCAATTGATCGAGGAATGTTTCAATCAACTGCTAGACACGGGGGCCGCAATCCGCGACCCGTTCGAGCAGGCGCTTTTTGCGATGGTGCAATTGCCGTACCTGCAGCCGTTCGACGACGTGAACAAGCGCGTGTCGCGCCTCTCTGCGAACATTCCGTTCATCAAGCGCAATCTCTCGCCGCTCTCTTTCATCGATGTGCCCCGCGCGCTCTACATGGAGGCGCTGCTAGGCGTCTACGAACTGAACAAGATCGATCTGCTGCGGGATGTTTTCATCTGGGCGTATGAACGGTCGGCGGCACGCTATGCCGCCGTGCGCCAATCGTTGGGTGAGCCCGATCCGTTCAGGTTCAGGCATAGGGTGGCCCTTCGCCGGATTGTCGGCGAAGTGGTCCGCGCCAAGATGGACAAGAAAGCGGCAGCGGCGTTCATCACGGCCTGGCTGGAGAAGAACGGCATCCCGGAAACCGAGCGCGAGAAATTCAGGGACATGGCCGAGAGCGAGCTTGTCAGCCTGCACGAAGGAAACTTCGCGCGCTACCAGATCAGGCCTAGTGAATTCGCGGCATGGCAAGAGGTCTGGGGCGAGCGCCAGAAATCATGAGCGACAGACGGCTGCAAGACCTCATTCGCTTCTATTCGATTCTGAACCAGCTCGAAAAAACGATTGGCGGCCCGCGCGCTTTGGCTGACTGCCGCGGTCAACAGAATTATTTTTCCGGCCTGACGTGCGGGCCACCCATCCGCAGAAATCGAGATCGTGGGGACATCACGTTTTCGAGCTGCGCTTCTCGGCCGATTGAGCAAGCAGGCCTGGCGCGAAGAAGAAAGCGCCGATGGCAAGATGACCACCTACAGCCGCGAGATCGAGGAGCGATCACGCCATCGGCTTCCGACGCTGCTTTCGCGATGTCGGCCTTCGCCTCGCCTTTATTCAACCCTGATACTCAGTCTGCCAGCTCCGGCGGTTGTGGAGCATGATTGGTCATAGGGGACTGGTTGACCGCCAGCCAGTACAGGCCCAGAGTTTTCACGGTCGTCCGGAACTGATCGAAGTCTACCGGCTTCTGGATATCATTCGCGTCCAAATTAGCTGTTTGACAACATTCCGCACCCTGAAAACATTGGGCATAACGCACCTCTGAGCCTGGACGCGGATCTGCGCTTCGGTCCAGTCCGAAGTAGTCTGAAGTGAGTGCTCTTCACGGTTGTTTCACGCTGCTGTCCTAGTTGCTTGGCTACTTACCTCCTGAAATCAAGGTTATTTCTTTGGAACGGTCGCCTGCTGTCCAACTGCGGTCTACCACGTGATTTCCAGTTGTTGCGCATCGTCGTGCGCGCCGGCGAGAGCCGGTGGGGCCTCAAAAGGATTGTCCAACCACGCCCACAGATCGCGATAGAAGAATAGTTGCTGCCGCAACAGAGCCGCCAGCGTCGATAACGACCAGGAAAACGTCGATTTCAACTGTAGGTACTTCAGCACCAGCATCGCGATCAATGCGGTCCACACCTGAGTGCGGACCGCATTCGCGCTGGTGCCGACAAAAGTCTTGATCTTGCACAACTGCTTTAGCGCTTTGAAAAACAGTTCCACTCCCCAGCGGTCCTTGTAAATGGCCGCGATGGTCGTCGCACCGAAGGCCAACAGGTTCGAGAGGAACACGATGGCCTCCTCTTTCTCCGCGTCCCAAATCTCTACCCGCCGGAACAGCATCGGCTCCTCGGCCTCCACCGCCAGTCGCGGGAAACAGATGATCTGATCGCGCACCACGTTGCTGTTTTGCGGAATTTGCACTTCCTCTTTGACCTCGTAGACCGCCTTTTCCTTCATCCGCGTCACGAAGTACACTTCTTCCTTCGTCAATTCCCGAAACCACTCGTAATCGTTGTATCCACGGTCGATCGCCAGGATCGTGCCCGGCGCGAACCGCAGCGTACGCGCCACCTTGATCTCGCTGGTCTTGCCTTCGGTCACGACCGCGAACGACGGTAAGTAGCCATCATGGTCCAGCAGCAAGTGCAGCTTGATCGCACCTTTCGTCCGCCGGAATTTTGCCCAGTCGAACATGCTCACCGACAGGTCGATGATGCTCCCATCCAGGCTCATCAGCCTGTTCTTGAAACGGAACTTCTTTCGTCCGCCTTGGTTGAGCACTAGTTCCTGGCATCGCGACAAAGTCTGCTCGAACACGGTCTGGTAAAGCTCCCACGGCCGATGCTCATTGGCGTAGGCCAAAGTGGACCTCTTGGGCGCTACTGGCACTCCCAAGTGCTTGAGTTGCCCCTCACAACACGCCAAGCCGCCGCAAATCTCGCGCAAGGAATGCGCCCGTCCCACCTGACAAAACAACATAGCTACGAACTGGCCCCAACTTGTGAAACCCCGTGCGTGTCGTTCGGCCTTGTGCTGTTGGACCGCCTTCTCGAACCCCCCGCGCGAAAACAACTTCAACACTTGCGAGAAAATGCTGCATACTTTCATTGGGCTGAGTCTCCTATTGTTGAATTGGCTTTCTTGGTCGGAATCCAATCCAGCCTATCAGGAGACTCAGCTCTTACCCGTGACGACAACCTCGGAGTCGGCCAATACTTAGCCCGCGAATTTGGACAGCAATGATTTTGAATAAACTGGCGGAGAGAGTGGGATTCGTACCCACGCCCGGTCAATGGCTTCCATAACTTGTAGAAACTACATTGCCATGGATGCCAAAATTTGCCACCTTCGCCGCGCGCCAGTGCACGCTATTGCACGCTGGCAAGATCAGATACCTAAATAAGCCTTGATGGTCAGGCTGCTCGTTTATGCCGCGAAAGGACGCAAGCCTGCGGCTGTTGGGTTGGCTGCGCCCCGTCCGTTCTTGGGTCACGGAAAGAGGCAAGGTACATGCAGACGACAGTATGGCTCGGTTCGTAAGGGTCGGTGCTACGTCTGTACCGGGGCGGGGGAGACGCCCCACATAAAGGTGTATCGTCGGTGTTTGACCGCGCCAAGGAAATCGCTACAATTGGTCATGGAGAAAGGAAATCGGCCATGATGATTGAACTTCCAGAGAAGCTTGAAGCGGCCCTTAAGGTCCAGGCCAACGCGCATGGCGTTTCCCCCGCCGGTTATGTTTGCGAGGTTCTTGCACGTGATCTCGCGTCCTCGCTCGAAGGCCAATCATCGGGTGTTCCGTTCAAAACGGGACGCGGCATGTTCGCCAAATACGGACAGGCTCCATCGGCAGAGGAAATCGACGCCAATCGCGCCGATATGTTCCAGAACTTCGGTGAACATTTTTGACGATTGCTGGCGTTGCCGATACCCACACGGATCTGTCCAACGCCAGCGCCAAAGGCCTCTTACACCAATCGTTGTCCGCCTACACTCGTCCTCACGTCCTCTTGATCGACGAGATCGGATACTTAAGCTATGGCCCCGACGCTGCCAATGTTCTGTTCCACGTGGTAAATGATCGCCATCTCAGAAAACGACCGATGATCTTTACCACCAATAAGCCGCTCAGTGTGTGGGGAAAAGTGTTGCACGACGAGGACCTGGCAGCTGCTATCCTCGATCGAGTCCTGGAACGTGGACGCTTTGTACCCCTCGACGGACCCTCAGGTCGGACACGTCATCTAAACTTAGAGGAGGTTTCGCCTTCCAAAGCCGAACGGCTCAGAATTTCCGGAATTAATGGCTCAGAGTTTTCGGAACCCACAACTCCGGCGGCATATTCGGGTACGCAGTCATCAAACAAGATCGTGAAAGCGAATGTCGCATGGACATTTCGAGGCAGCCATTCCCCGCTACAACTTTCAACGAACCATCCACGTTTTCGTCTTGTCTGCGGTTATGGAACTGTAAAGCTTCTCATGCTCTGTCAGCCGGGAGCTTCACAGCCCAGTGACCTGATAGTTGTCCAACTGGATGAAAAGTCGGATCACAGAGAATCTAGAATGGCTTCGGGAAACATGTTCGGGGCTGGCCACGGCGGATTCGATCCGAAGAGAACCGTGACAGTGACCACAGCGAAAAGAGAGGATGGCCAGTTGGGATTTATCTCCTTCCTCCCAAGACCTGAGGCCGGGAGAATACCTGATCACAACTGGAATGAGTCCACAGGGATTCGACTTTGGGATTCAAAAGCAACAGAAATGAGTGCCCAGATGAAACGCGGTTCCGATGCGTGTTCTTGGTGCTTACCTTCTTCGCGGCTCAGACGTTCGCCAAAGACAAGGTTTACGATCAAACCGGCACCCTCAAGTTTCAGGGCGGTCACGCAGACTTCCATGCGTCTTCTGAAGTTGATGGGCACACTTATAACTCTTATTGCTACACGAGTCCCGATAGTGTTGAGTGCCACGAAGGAGTAGACGGTTCCTACGTTGTTGAGATGGAAGATGGCAGGCAGCTTTTTATCTCGCTGGCATACCATACAGGCGGCGGCCTCGTGGGAACCAAGAATCCACTACTGGATTTGGCGATTTCTCACACTGGAGAAGGTGTAAAGGTTAGATTCAGGTTGATGGAGCATTGCTCAATCCTCAAGTACGGCAATCCCTGTACTTTTAGCCAACAGCACACGACGCTCTGCATACCCTACCTGCACAAAACATCGGATACGAAAGAAGCGTGCTACGCAATCATGCTAATTTCTTCGGCGACGAACGTTGGTGCGCCTCAAAGAAGAACACTGCCCGACAGCGTGAACCCTGCGGTTGTCACCGATTCACAAGCCGTCAAACCGTCACCGGAGGTTCTCACGAATTCAGAAGCAGCCACGTCATCGCCTGCGGCTGCGGCTGCAATGGCAAACACTGGCCATCCTCAAACTCCACAGGAATTGGCACAATTAGTGCAGAGCGGACAGGCATCGAAATGCGCGGTCGTGACAATGCCATCTGGGGCACAGGTCCACGTTGACGGCAACAAACTTGGAGTTTCTCCAGTGGTGTTCGTGCTGTTGAAGATGGGTGACGCTCCTCGCACCGTCACAATAAAGCTGGACGGCTACAAGGCCGTCGAGAAGACGTTCATTCCAGATGGGAAAACCATTCCTATAGGACTCACGTTGGAGAAAGATTCCCAGTAGCCGTGTGGCCCAGCCTGCTTTAATAAGCAGTGAAGCTGATTTTCTCTCCCGATTCCGGCGGTTGTTCTAGGTCTTTGAGCTTTCCCACGATAATTCGGTTTTCGTCATCACGAAAGAAAAAATTTGCTCCGTCGCTACCGGCGAATGTGCCAGCATAGCTCTGTCCGGGAGTGGTGGTCGCCACATAAATATCGTTCCAGGCAAAGCGACTTCTCTCGAAGTGCGCGATCACTTTGGTCAGCGATTGAATACGCTCTGTGTCCGTGATTTCGTCAAATAAACGCTCCATCATCGCGACATCCCCGTTCGCCGACAGGATACTGGCCTGGATGAGACGCTCTTTGCTTACCACCTCAAAATGCAGTTTGAATCCTAAACTGTCGGCCAATTGACGCACGAACTGCCGCTGCGTTCGACCATTTCCCTCTCTAAACGGATGGATTCGATTTATCTCGGAAAACAGACCAGCAACCTTGCGAGCAAACTCTCTTCGTGGCAAGCCTTCGAGAAAATGCTCGTTGGCCAGCTCGTCGAATACGCGTTTCAATTCCTGTTCGATCGAATCGGGAGGCGTGAACCTGATAATTCGTCCGCCCCGAACATCCTCAGCTTTGGCTAGCGGGATCGTTCGGAATTGCCCGGCCCATTCGTAAACGTCGCGAAAAAGATACGAATGGATCGCCTTGAGATGTTCGGAATCGAAGTCCCCCTTCAGGGGATTGAGCTGTAACAGGATTGAGCGGACCGAGACGGAATTAGACTCCGCCTGGTCAAGCGACTCTTGATCGGTAAGGCCAAACCTGTTTGTCAGAATCCCAGATTGAGGATCGAGGTAGGGATCGCTCATCGAGCGAGGATAGCATTCACCAACTGTTCTTCGGTCAGGTCACCCTGGACAAACTGTTCGAAGAGGAGCCGCGCATCGGCAGTGGGAGCCAGACCCTCCAGTCGGAGATCCGCCACCGCGTTCTCGACGGCCTCACGCCGGAGAAGACATTCCGAAACCGCTATTGCTCTTGGAGCAGTTGCAGTGGACATCTACTGGTCTAGTATACCATGTGGTTGGTGCCGAATATGCGGGTTCGGGTTACTCCCGTGTGCCCGTAAGTCATTGATGAGGAATGGACTTATGACCCAAGATGAGATTGTGCTGTTTAACCTCATTGACGCCTACGCTTCTAGGTTTCGATACGGCGTGTCCAAAATTGAGGCTGAGCGGGCGGTACGTTTCACCGGGTTGAGCTGACGAATGCCGAGCGTGATGGGCTTAAGCGCATCATCGTATTTGCGGAGAGTATGAGAGAAACTGTTGACAGCAGGAAGCTCTCGGATGCGATCATCCTCAACCTGGACAGCGAACTCCGAGACGACAACGGAGGAGCAACTGGCCGATGACCGAAACCCAGCGATGCTGGACTCCCGGCCCAATGCGCGAATACGTACAATCTCACAAACGGCGTATAGTTTTGACGGTTATGACTTCCAAGCTGGCCCCAATCATCCTCGCGGTTTTCGCTCTGAGCATTGCGGCCGCCGCGCAGACGTGGACGTTCCAAGGAACCCAGATTTGCTATGACCTCGGGTCCACTGTCCAGTGTTACGCGAGAGGGACTATTAGCAGTTTCGTCAGCCAGAGGGACCGGGCGTTTGAGAGCGGGCGTCAAGCAGGGCAAGGTGTGGGCTCTCTAGCGGGGGTTCTCATCGCGGCCTGGCTCGGCCTGGCTAAACCACCGCCAGCAAGTCAAGATTGAGACTGAGGAATTGACGAAGGAATTGCAGGCGTACTTCGATGCCGAGTTTGACCTGATTCAGGATGAGCAGAAAATGGAATCCGAGGACCAGCAATCCGTCATTGAGCTGGCGCAATTGAACCCGGTTCGTAGAGACGGATGGCAACTCCAATTACAGTCTTCAAAGAAGCTGTATGACCAGCGCGCAAAGTACCTGTCCGACTTGAAGGGCCTGCTCGCCATGGAAATGAAGGAAAAACGCCGGAAGGCCCTGCGATATTTCATTGTCCATGAGCCGGACGGCGCCAAGGCCCGTTACGGACGGCAACGAACGATGGCAGCGCAGAGCTATGTCGTAAATCAGTTTCTAAGAGCATTGGTAAGCTCCTACCGGCAACAACCGGCCACACCACAAGAGGAACCGCCCGTCAATACGAGCTCGATACGCGACACTCCGTGCTGGGTTGCGGGAAATCGCAGTGATAACATAGCGGCGCTATGTTTCGCGAAGGCGAACGGATCGAACTTCCTGATCTAGCGGTTGGGCTTGAACTCCCGACTTCGAAATTCACTGTTCGGAAGGTTCTTCGAGGTGGCATGGGAAAGTGTGCCAAGATTGTTCACGACTCCTCTGGAAGGGCTTTTGCCTTAAAAATAGTTAACGACGTAGCACTCAGGCACAGTGAAGCATTTGAACGCTTTTGTCAGGAGGTAAAAATATGGACAAGTGCTTCCACCTACCTAAAAATCGAACGGCGCACCCTGTTGCAGTGGGTACGGCAAGGAAAGGTACGCGGCTACATACTCTCTGGCACACAACGCCACGTTTGGAGATTCAAAACCTCCGACTTGGATGCTATGCTGAGCGTGCCCGCCGTGCTCTCGATTGATGGGAGGATCTAATGAGAAGAGTACGGCACAGTACTGGAAGTGTTTTATTCGACAAGGGACGAGGTACTTGGAGATTCCTGCAATGGGTGGACGGCAAGCGACGATCACAAACACTCGGCACGAAGCAGGAATTGCCGACCAAAGGAGCAGCGTGGAAGTCAGCAAGCACGCTGATGCCGAAGAAACCTAAGCACGGGATCGGGATCACGGTCAGCAGCCTGGTTGAGGTCTATCGGGCAGAACGAATGCCGCAACGGTTCAGCACACGCTACAGCTATGATCAGTGGTTGACTAACCACATACTTCCTCACTGGGGAGAGGGTTCGATCACTGACGTACAACCGCGCCCCGTTGAATTGTGGCTGCATTCTCTCACGCTGTCTCCCAAGAGCAGAGTTCACATTCGGGGCGTTCTGCATCAACTGTGGGAGTTCGCTATGTGGCGCGGCGATGTGCCGGCAGAGCGCAATCCGATGACTCTGGTGACTGTGCGCGGCGCAACCAAAAGGACAAATGCTCCGCGTCTTACGTTCCAGGAGTTCCAGAAGTTCGTTTCTGAACTCCCGGAACCATTCCGCACGATGGCTCTGCTGTGTCTGTGTTTGGGACTCAGGATCAGCGAATGCCTGGCACTCAAGTGGGCAGACATTGACTGGCTTGCCAGCAAGATCAGCGTAGAACGTGCGATTGTTCGGCAACGAGTGGATGACGTAAAGACCGCAGGTTCCAGAAAGCACTTGAGCATAGACGGCAGTCTGCTGGAAGTGCTCAAGGCGTGGAAGCAAACAACGCAGTGCAGCAGAAGCTAATGCGACATGCGGACATTCGCACGACGATG
>Ga0208936_1000039_pt1 | contig 16764 bp, 15 predicted proteins | sample June2015DPH_10_2_FD_184701 | JGI IMG/M metagenome (GOLD analysis project Ga0208936, IMG submission 184701) | Peatland microbial communities from SPRUCE experiment site at the Marcell Experimental Forest, Minnesota, USA - June2015DPH_10_10... | ecosystem: Environmental > Terrestrial > Soil >... | reverse complement strand
ATACTGCTGGGGCATGGCAGCGGCGGCAAGTTGAGCGCCGAGTTGATCCGCGACATTTTCCTTCCAGCTTTCCGCAATCCAGTGCTGGCGCGGCTAGACGATCAGGCGATCGTAAATGTGAACGGCCAGCGCCTCGCCATCACCACCGATTCCTTCGTCGTGAAGCCATTATTTTTTCCCGGCGGCGACATCGGCTCTCTCGCCGTTCATGGAACCGTGAACGACCTGGCGATGGGCGGCGCCACGCCACTATTCTTGAGCGCCGCATTCATCATTGAAGAAGGCTTCGCGATGGAGGATCTGCGGCGCATTGTAGATTCGCTGCGTCGCGCGGCTGCTGAGGCGGGCGTGGAAATCGTGACTGGCGATACCAAGGTCGTCGAAAAAGGCCACGGCGACGGAGTGTTCATCAACACGACGGGAATCGGGATTGTGCCTGAGGGGGTCGAGCTGTCCGTCGATCGCGCCCGCCCCGGAGACAAGATAATTTTGAGCGGATCGATTGGCGACCACGGCATCGCAATTCTGGCCCAGCGCGAGGGTTTGGAATTCGAGACACAAATCCGCAGCGACAGCGCCGCCTTGCACACGCTGGTCGAGACGATACTCGCCGCCACACGCGAGGTGCGCTGTATGCGCGACCCGACGCGTGGCGGGGTCTCCAGCACGCTCAACGAAATCGCGCAGCAGTCGCGCGTCGGCATCGAGGTGGAGGAAAGCTCTCTTCCCGTTCATGAAGAGGTTCGAGGCGCGTGCGAATTGCTCGGCCTCGATCCTCTCTACGTAGCCAACGAAGGCAAGCTGATCGCCGTGGTCGCGCCTCAAGCGTCGCAGGCGGCGCTGCGGGCGATCCGGGGCCACGCGCTGGGCGCGGAGGCGCAAATTATCGGTACCGTAGGAGCTGGCCACCCGGGGCTAGTGACGATGCGCACCCCGCTCGGAACCACTCGCGTAGTGGACATGCTCGCGGGCGACCAGTTGCCGCGCATCTGTTGAAGAGCGGACCAAACTTCTTCAATTTCGAAACGAGCGCCGTGCGGCCAACCAGTAAAAGAACTTGAGACCAGTCCACCAGCAATGCAATCGGCGGATAAAGCAAGAAATCCCGCGACTCTATGGGCATGGTAAACTTGTAGCGCGTACACGCCGGAGAGGTGGCAGAGTGGCCGAATGCGGCGGTTTGCTAAACCGTTGTACGGGCTAACACCTGTACCGAGGGTTCGAATCCCTCCCTCTCCGCCAGAACATAATCAACAACTTGCCTCATCGCTCTGCCCTGCTGACCTTGATTTAATTTTCACAAGCGACGAATCGTGCAGTCGATTGTGCAGTGATTGTGCAGCAATCTGTGCAGTCGTTTCAATGGCCCGATCTGGCCTTCTTGCAAGCCGAATGTCATTGCCGATAGTTCTTCCCTCTCTCTGTAAGTTCCCACACTCCGTGCGGAGAATCCGGTTTCAGCAAGCCGTCAAGGGCGAGGTTCTTCCGCTCGAATCTGGCATTGAGACGCCAACGCTGCTCTCCGCTGTTCTCCATCAGTTCTAGGTCGATGGGCTTCAGCATTCCTTCGACCTTCTTGAACACCAATTTCAGAACATCGTCAGCCGCACCCGAACCACGCAGTTCACGGAGTGCTTCTAGGATGGGCAATCTGTATTCGCTTTGGGGTGTGGCTCCAATTCTCTGCCTCATGTTTGCCTTCCTTTCTGGTGTCCGGCTGGGAGTTGAATTGGTCGGATCAAGGTGAAAGAGTCTCCTCAGAACATCGTTCGGCGTATCCACGAAGGGCGTCGCATCCTTCTGAAGTGCCTTCCAGACTTCGTCATCTATCCGTATCGTTGGCATTTGTAACGACTCCATCCTGTCGTGACATTGTTACGTCAGATACAAGCGTACGTCACAGGCCTACCCTTGTCAACCGCTTGTGGGGCTATGCCTGCACTCAATCGGGCTGCACCGAAGGCCAAGGTAGGCGTCAGCGTGTCGGCTACCCCTAGCCGATGTCTTCGACGAGAAGGCACTTTACACCACAAAGTGGATTTCCGGGTGATGCGGCGGTTGCTGTAACCATGTGACAGAATCGGATGTCTGCAAGTAATTGATCCCGAAAGACTTTTTGGCATGGCAACGGGCGACTGCACAGGCTACTGCACGATCTGACTGCATCTCTACAATTTGGTCGCTCTCGATCCCGTAAAAACGTCGCTATTGGCTACTCTCAGGATCGGAAATGCAGACAGGGGTTCGAGTTAGGGAGTACGCAGTCAGGGCAACGTTTCTTGGGGATAAGGATTGTTAAATCGGGCGAGGGCGGCAGTGTCCAACCCCACTGGAGTCCCGTTTCCTCCGGCGGGCGCTGGCCAAGCAGAATCGAGGCTCCCGGCTCCGGCGTCAGGAGTCCCAAAAGGGTGGTCAGGAGTCCCCGGCGATCTGGGCGCACGTCAGGCGGCTGGTTCCATCCGATTGAACTGTCCCATGTTCTGCCTTATATACGCACCCCCCTATCTCTTAAGACAGACGGTGCATTTATTTTCAATAACATACAGACCATCAGAGGGGTGTCTATAAGGCGAGACAGTTGTTTTTGGAGCGTATTTTGAGTGTAACTCATTCATTAACTCGTGTCGGGGCTAGACTCCGTTGTGCCGTACAGGCCAGAATGCCTATTTCACTGCCAAAGGAGACCGAAGCCCGACGGAATGCTACGGCCCACGAAGGAAACGGATCCTGAGGTGACTAACGGGTTGTCGGCTACCCAGACGTTATCCGAACCACCGCCCGGTAGGGATCGTCTCAATCGGATAGGCCGGCGCCCGCTGCATCCCCATCGATCCACCCTTGAGCCTGGTGAGCGCAAAGTCGGGCACACCAAACTCATTCTTAAGGGAGCAATCATATGCCGGTGTGCGAAAAACCTCGGCGAATAGGGCGCGGCTTGATTTCGCCGCGCCCTATCGGAGATCAACCGTTATTGGCCCCGCGATCGCCCCGCCAACTTCAGACGAGCGGCAACGCCCGGCTTGCCGGAGACATTAGGGCCGGCGCAAGTCCCGTTATCGACATTGGAGAACAAGCCGACAAAGGTGTTGCTGCCAGCGAATCCGGCGGGGGCGTTCCCATATCCATCAAACGCATCCATAATAGTGTTCGAATTCACCTGGCTGGAACGTATCTTGTTGCAGCGGAGATTGATTCCTATCCCATCACTGTCGTCTGAGGAGGCAGACTTCACGGTCCTGATTGTGTTGTTCTCGACTATCGACTTTGTCAGACTAAGCGCGCTCAGGTCTATACCGTACTCCGTGGCACCGTAGATCTTGTTGGATGTTACCGCCACGCCATCGGCAAGTAACTCGATTCCAATTTGACTGCCGAGCAACGTGTTGCCCGTAATTGATCCGGTCGGCGCAAAAGCAAAGATTCCAGTACCGCCGCCGCTCACGATATTGCCGGAGACCGTGGGGTCGGTACCCTCCTCCAGCAAGACATTAACTGTGCCTTGGGCGTCCGAAGAAACCACATTGTTCTTTATCGTCATGGTGAGATCAGGGGCGTTTGTCGCGCCAACGGCTAAGATGCCTCCCTCAGAAAAATCGTGAACGCTGGAGTTCTCCACTGTGACCGACGGCTTGGAACCGCCACCCTGGATCCACATTCCCCAGCCGTCGACGTTGATTGCGCCGCCGTCGTTATTCTGCGCCGATGTCGTCACCTGGTTGATCGTTCCAGAGGAATCATTGTAGAGAACCCCGATAAAAATACCGCCGCTTGTCCCGAAGCCCACGCCATTCACATTAAGGTTTGTAAGATTTACGGAGCCGCCGCTCACGTCGTTGACGTAAACCTGAGTGACTGCGGGTTCGGTTTCGCCCTCCACCATAACGCTTCCGTTTGCCGTGTAACCGGATGGAAGTTCGATTTGCGCCAGGGATCCATTACCCTCCGCGATGCCTTCAAGCGTGACCGGATGGCTAATCATGACCTGCTCTAAGTAAGTCCCCGGACAGACCTCGACCGTGTTGGGAGCCGGAGAGGCATCGAGGGCGGACTGGATGGTTGAGAACTGGGTACCGCTCTTGCAGCTTCCTACGATGTAGGTGACACTGGCGGCGTGCATCTCTGGGGCGCTGAAGGCCAATGCCAACGCCGAGAACCAGACCGCGAGATTGAGGATTGCTGGTGAGTGCGTGCGGGACATAAGATCCTCCGTTGCTGGCATTTAGAAGTGCCAGCTCTTCAAGTTCGGAGCAAAGAACCTCGGGTCTTCTGAAGTTCTTCCTTCCTAATCTCTAACAGCGCAAAATCGCGAGAGATTTGATCACGGGCTGCAGAAAGCAAATTTCAGACTGCAGCAAGATGGCCGTAGCCCGTTGCTTCCCATAGGCCTTTTCGCGTTGACAGCCACGCTTGGAATGGATACGCTGGGTTCCCAAATCTAGGAGCCTTGCCTTGCGGCACAAGACTTCCAGCCACATCACTCAGTTACTGCAGGGCTGGCGGGCTGGCGACCAAGAAGCGCTCGACGCACTACTGCCACTCGTTTACAACGAATTGCGGCGACTCGCGCACTTTCAGTTACGCAAGGAACGGCCGGACCACACCTTGCAGAGCGCCGCCTTGGTGCACGAAGCCTACCTGCGGATGGTAGGGGTAGAACCACCTGTGTGGGAGGGACGCACACACTTCTTCGCCATTGCGTCCCAGCTCATGCGGCAAATTCTGGTGGATTACGCGCGCCGACGAGGCGCAGGAAAGCGCGGCGGCAGCGTTTGCATGCTCTCGCTCCAGGATGTGAGCGAGAAAGCTCGGGGAAAAGAAATGGACATCGTCGCCTTGGACGATGCGCTCCAGAGACTTGCGGAAATCGATCCCCGCCAGAGTCGAATCGTGGAAATGCGCTTTTTTGGCGGCCTGACTTTGGAGGAAATTTCCGCGGCTTTAAGCATCGGTTCGGCGACTGTACAACGCGACTGGACGGCGGCGCGAGCCTGGCTGCATCGGGAGATTTCGCTAGAGTCTCGCCTATGAGTGGGGACGGGGCGGGAGCGAACCAACCAGATGCTGGAAAAAGCTCTCAAGGGGCCGGCCACCGGAGCCGCACGCTACTGGACGGCCGCACGCGCCCGGCTGCAAGCGAAATGAACCGTGGAAGCTTCGATGGACACTGACCGCTGGAAACAGATCTGCGACCTGCTGCATGCGGTCCTCGAACGGCCGGAGCAAGAGCAGGAGAAGTATCTGCGCCAAGTCTGTGATTGCGACGCGGCGTTGCTCGAAGAAGTGCACTCGCTGCTCGCGGCTCATCGCGGAGCCGGAAGCTTTCTTGATGCACCTGCTTACAGCCCTGCCGACATGCCCACGCAGACGTCAGACGCTACCCCGATTGGAGGGACTCTTCGGTCCATGGCGGGTGAGACCGTGTCTCATTATCGCGTCCTGAGCCGACTGGGCAGCGGAGGCATGGGTGTGGTGTATGAGGCGGAGGACATCAACCTCGGCCGTCGCGTAGCCATGAAGTTCCTTCCCGGCGAGGTAGCCAGCGATCAGACTGCATTTGAACGCATGCAGCGAGAGGCCAGGTCGGCGTCGGCTCTTGACCATCCAAACATCTGTTCCATCTACGAACTCGGCGAACACGACGGCCAGCCCTTCATTGTGATGCAACTGCTCGAGGGCGAAACTCTAAGGGAGTGGATCGAGCGTACCTCCAAAATGGAGAAGCAGTCACGGCTAAACGGGGCAATGAACCTGGCGATCCAGATCACGCGCGGGCTGGAGGCGGCCCATCAAAAGAACATTATTCATCGCGACATCAAGCCGGAGAACATCTTTGTCACCATCCGCGGCGAAGTAAAAATTCTGGACTTTGGTCTCGCGAAGGTGATGGAACCCCAGAAAGGTGCTGCATGGCTCACCGGAGCCGGTTCGTCAACTGAACCCTGCAGTTCCTGCCGGGGTCGAGAGCGTTATTCGGCGGAGCCTGGAAAAAGACCGGGACCGCCGATATCAATCCGCGAGGGAATTGCACGCGGATCTGGAGCGCCTCAATCTTCGCCGTTCGCCGGCTTTCAGCGGAATCGGCGTGAGGATCGCTGCGGGTGTCCTGCTCGCAGTACTCGTCGCGCTCGCGGCGAACGTCGGCGGCCTTCGCGATCGAGTTCTACGCCGTGCCCTACCCAACGATGCGACCGGGCACTTGAAGCGGCGCACCGCGGTGGCCGTGCTCGGCTTCAAGAATCTCTCGGGGAGGGATGACGAAGGGTGGATTTCGACCGCGCTCTCTGAGATGCTGGACGCACAACTCTCCGCCGGGCAACAGCTCAGGGTGATTTCCAGCGAAGATGTCGCGCGCATGAAGATCGATCTTTCTCTGCCCGCTGCCGATAGCTACAGCCGGGATACCCTGCAAAAGATCCGCACTCATCTGGGGAGCGACATCGTTGTGCTCGGCTCCTATCTTGATACTGGGAAAGATACCGGCGGGAAGATCCGGGTTGATATACGTTTGCAAGACGCCAGAGAGGGCGAGACTATTGCTGCGATTTCGCAAGATGGAAACGAAGCCAGTCTTCCCGAGCTGGTAACGCAGAGCGCCACCAGCTTGCGCCAGAAGTTGGGAATCGCCGATGTTTCGACCACGGAGGCATCGCAAGTGACGGCTTCCACGTCGGCCAGCCCGGACGCTACTCGTTTGTATGCGGAGGGGCTGGCGAAACTGCAAGCTTATGAAGCTCTGGCGGCCCGGGATCTACTGGAGAAGGCGATCGCAGCCGATCCGAACTACGCGCTCTCGCACGCGGCTTTGGCGCAGGCTTGGTCCCAGCTCGGCTACGACAAGAAAGCCGAAGCAGAGGCTAAACAGGCGTTCGATCTTTCCGCCAATCTGACGCGCGAGCAGCATCTTTCCGTCGAGGGGCGCTATCGCGAGTTTGCTCACGACTTCCCCTCCGCCATAGAAATCTATCGCACATTGAGAAATTTCTTTCCCGACAATCTTGATTACGCGCTGCGCCTGGCGTCATCGCAAAGGAAGGCCGGCCATCCCAAGGACTCACTGGAAACCATTGCGCAGATGCGAACCTTGCCCAAACCGCTAAGCGACGATGCCCGCATTGACCTGGAAGAGGCTTCGGCCCAAAGCGCCGCGGGCAATTTCAGCGCACTCCAACAAGCGGCGGCCACAGCGGCCGCGAAAGCGAAGGCACAAGGCTCGCGCATGCTTCAGGTGCAGGCAGCCGATGCTGAAGCGTTCGCATGGGACCGGCTGGGCGATCTGAATAAGGCGGTGCAGAGGAGCCTCGAAAGCCGCGATCTCGCCGCCAACGCCGGTAACCCCCATCTGCTGGGGCACGCATTAAGAACGTACGGAATCGTTTTGTACGATAAAGGCGACTTCGCGGGCGCACAGAGCGCGTACGAACAGGCCTTAAGCATATTCCAAAAAATCGGAGATGGTCAGATCGGTTGGACTGCCGTCAGCCTGGGAAATGTTTACTACGACCAGGGAAAACTGGAGGAAGCCAGACGCTACTATGAACAGGCCCTGCGGATTGATCAGGAGACCGGCGCAAACCCTGCCAATATTGGAAGCGACATGGGAAGTATTGCCAACGTTCTGGACAACCTGGGCGATCTAATGGGCGCGACCCGCATGCAGGAACAGTCTTTGCAGGGCTTCCGCGATGGCGGCGACCAGCGCGGCGAGAGTTCCACGCTCGGTAATCTGGCCGGTATTCTGGTGGAGCGAGGTGATTTGAGCCAGGCGATGGCGGACTACGAAGAGTCAGCGGTCATCACAGAGAAAATCGGATACAAGGAAGGCCGCGCTTTCGACTTGGATGGCATGGCCCAAATCTTCCTTATTCGGGATCAAGTCTCACAGGCGCGTGATCAAGAGGAGCAGGCCCTAAAGATCCAGAAAGAACTCGGCGACTCAGTCGCGATTGCCCGGAACCAAATTGCGCTCGCCACCATCGCAATCGAGCAAGGCAAGCCGGCAGAGGCCGAGGCGCTGATTCGCGTGGCAGCCCCGCAGTTTGAACAGCATACGATGGCTATCGGCGCCAGCCAATCCGCTGCTCTGCTGGCGCGAGCTTTGCTGGCGCAGTCGAAAATCGGAGACGCCGAGGCCGCTGCAACCAATGCCATGACTCTGGCCGAACGCACCAGTGACCGCTCGACCCATCTTTTGGCGACTCTGGCTGATGCCGAAGTGAACGCGCGCACCGGCAACGAGCCTGCGGCGATAAAGGCGCTGCAATCCGTTCTCAGCGAATCTCTCCGAGATGGCTACAAGGAGTTCGAATTCGAGGCGCGGCTGGATCTCGGCCGACTGGAGCTTCGTTCTTCGAGAGCTTTGGGCCAGCAACGACTAAAGAAACTTGAGGAAGACGCGAGCCGGAAAGATTTCCGTCTCATGGCCCGCAAGGCCCACGCGGAGTTTGATCGTTAACCCGCACGCAAAGCACCCCGGCGACATCCACACTGACTCCGAGCCTCAAGCGCGAACGCATGTACGCACTTCGGATGTGGCGATGCTGCAGAAAGGAGTCAACCGCGAACGCCGTGTTGATGCTGGCTACGGATTCAACCCTGTCAACCGTGTGCTTCCTCTGACGGTTACGATCGAAGGCCCCTGAGGATGAGACAACCATACCAGCTTGTCTTCGCCGAGAATTACTGGGAACTTGCAGCGGATGGAGGCTCCTGAAAGAGGTAAAAGGCACTACCGTGGAGAATAGAGAGCTTTGATCCAGGCCAGCTCCTCACAGCGAAAACTGCTATTCGATATTTGACGACATTGAGCAAGGCATCGGACGATCCGGTAATTCGGAAGAACGCTAACGAGTCCCTCGCTGTTATCAAGCGCCCTGGTCGCTATCGGCAACGGGACGATTTACGCGATGTTTTCCTTCTAGCAGGGTGTGGAAAATCATAGCGTTGGGACGACTGGAATGGTCTCTGCGAAAGATCCAATGCTTTCCGACCCGCAAATGCAATGCTGGCCCTCATTCAACGCGAAATGCGCGGCATCCAGCCCGGACCAATCAACACTTTTCCCGGCTGGAAAGCACTAGGCCGCCATGTCATCCAGGGACAGAAGGCTATCAGCCTTGTGCCCATCACCTACAAGAAACGCGACGAAGAGAATCAACAGGCAGCCGATACGGCCGACCGGCACGATTCGCGCAAAAGAGCGAATGCCTTTACACGTTTCGTGTTCCGCCCGAACTGGTTTGTACTGTCTCAGACCGAAGGCAACGACGTAGCCGCCGCGACCGCGCCGAACTGGAATGCAGAGCGGGCGCTTTCCGCGCTTGGAATTACTCGCGTGGAGTTTGCGACGATGAACGGCAACGCCCAGGGATACGCAGCACCCGGAAAGCAAATTGCCATTAATCCTGTTGCGGCCCTGCCTCACAAAACAATGTTCCATGAACTGGCGCACGTGATTTTGGGCCACACCGAAGAGGGCCAACTGTCCGACGACGAACAGACCCCGCGCAGCTGGCGCGAAGTCGAGGCAGAATCTGTTGCTCTCCTCTGCTGTGCCTCGCTCGGATTGGAAGGCGAAGAATTTGCACGCGGCTACATTCAGAACTGGTTAGGGCCCGTATCCCGGAGAGTTCGGCACAGAAGATTTTCGCCACCGCCGCCGCTATCCTCAAAAGCGGGCGGGAGAAGCCGCAGCAGAAGGGCGAGGAGGATACTGCCACCTAGTCGTTAATAAAGGAGGGCTCAGTAGCGGTCGCCCGGCAAGAACGGAGATCACATCATGGAATGGTCCGGGTGGCCAGCTCTCCAAGTGGCCCATTGTGTACCAAGTCGTTGCCATAGCCTCTCTATGCCGGCATATTTTTGGCTATGATGGAGCACGGGACTATACCCTTGCGCTCCAAATCCAATCCGCCTGCTCTTCGGTCAACGAAAAAGGAAGAAGTGACGTTCACGGAGGTCGTCCGGCTGATCGCGGCCTCCCGCGAGAAGGTGGTCCAATCCGTCAACACTGCGCTGATTGAAACGGAAGCGCGCGTTCCCTCCCCGATACTCCGGTTCATACTTTCTGAGCGAATCGTATGCACTCCGAGATGAGCGATTTCAACCAATACCGCCGCTGTTACGCATTTACACCGGCTATTCGTCGGCCCCCCGGGAAGCGATACCGTTTCGTCTTTGGGTCGACCTTAAGCTCGTCCGCCAGCGCCATCCTTGCCATCGTGTTGTGAATGACCGCCGACGAGTTCCTGAAACGTCCGAGATCAAACCCTGCTGTCGTAAGTCGGGCTTTAACATCGGCGGGTGTCATCGGTTTGTGCTCGGTACGCATGACGGTACGGATGGCTTCGGTGATGCCGGACGCGAGGGTCTTTTGTTGCGTCTCTCGGAGGGATATCAATTTCTCCTTGAAGAGCAATGGGTGAAGACCCTTCATGCTTTTTTCAATTTCCATAATTTTCATATTCAGGAGGTCTCGTTTTCCAACCGTTTCGTTCAGTTCTCGGCGAAGGGCATTGTATGCGTCTTGCAGATTGCGTTTGGCCATAGCGTCGATATCTGATTACGTAATCACTAACTAAAACTTCATATTAAAATGAAATACAAATCAAGCGGTACTTGATACCTTCACGTTTGGCCGTCATGCAGGAACGGGTATCAGAATCCAGCCAGAGAACGGTGCGCTTGATTTTGGACGCTGGAACATCTTGCTCGCCTGGTGCGTATCCTCTACGACGATCTCGTCAAACCGACAACGCGTCTGGCTCGTGCATTCACCGGGAGGGCGAGCACAATGGAGCACTTCGATGAAAAGAGTCAAATTCGTGCTGCTTTGCTTTTTCGCGATGCGCGCGCTCGGAGAACCGGATGCAGCGCAGAATCTCCGATTATCCGACGTCATTTACATGGATCAGCCCACGGGCATCGAGCGTTCCGTATATGTTGCAACCTGGCCCTCGCTGGCGCCCTACATCGCTAGACTCGAAGCGTCACAATCAGCCGGAGTGGAAGCGGATCTGCAACTGCGGGCTACAGCGAAGGACGTCTCCGACGGCGAATTGAACCTACTGGCCCAACTAGCATGGCAGCGTGGCTCGCTCGATGCAGCTGATCTTGCAGCGGCCAGAGCCGTCGCTCTTCAGCCAAAGCAATCGCTGAACGCGTTCCAACAGGCGATGGTCAACTTCGCCCATTTGCGGCGAGCCTCAGGAATGGTCGAGCAATGGAAATGGCAACGATGGACGCGTGATGCATACCAGCGGACTTTCGAGCTCGATCCGCGTAACGTGTCAGCTCGTTACTATCTCGCATACACATATATGAACACCCCGTGGATTGGCGGAGGGGACATGAAGAAGGCGCTTCAGCTGAGCGAAGGTGGAATCGCGCTGGGTCAGAATGGCTTCTACGTTGTCCGAGCAGACGCTCACAGGCTGCGCGGTGAACTCGATGCTGCGAACGCTGACTACGATACATCGATCAAATTGAAGGTCTTCAAACTGAGTGGTTTTCTTGACGCAGCTCAGGAGGACATGGGGCGTCGGGAATGGGACCGCGCCAAGCGTTATCTTGATTGGGCTCTGCACTGCCGCCCTGACGCAACGAAGGTTCATGAAGAGCTTGGCGACTATTACCTCGCTATGAACGATCGGCAACAGGCGCAGCACTCTTACGCGGACGCGATCCGGAGAGATCCCAAAAACGAATCCGCCAGGACAAAGTTCACTAGACTTGTCGGCAATACTTAGGAGATCGCTCCGCTTGCAGAGGAAACAGGGGCATCAGAAGCGTAATGCCGAGGGATCGAGAAGAATCGATTGAGGGCATCAGGTAGCCAACGTCACAAGCACGTTGCGGAAAACCACCATTCGAAAGGATCGTCCGAAAGGGAGTCTCTCGCAACAATCGGAGTCGCGAGGTTCATGAGCTCATTTGGAACCGACCCGACGGGCGGAAGAAGGAACCGTTGCAAGGATAGGGACTGCCTCAACTCATGAATGCAGTCTCCAAGCGGGAATCAGGGAGTCGTAACGAAGCAACGCGCTGAGAAGTATGTGGATAACGATGTAGATTGCCCAAATCGACACGTAAGCCACTGCCATTTTTCGCGGCTTTCTTAAGACATACCAGAGTAGCAGCAGATCCAACGGGACCGGGGCGGCGACCACTACCCAGGGGGGCGCACCCAGGCTCTCGACACTGTACCCGAACAGGCACACAAAACAACCAACGGCGAGCGAAGCAAAGATGTGCACCCGTTTGTCAACCAGGTAAAACCCGAGTCCCCACGAAAGCGCGGTGAAAATTATCGCGATGTCCAGCAGAATGGGTGCGGGTAGCGCGTTGAGCATAGGGTTCCTCGCTGCAACCGTCATTGTGCTGGACGTTCCCTTTGAAGACAAGACATAGCTATCGAAAAGACAGGTTCCAAGGAGGTTTGCCCCGTACCAGAAAACGCTCTTATTTCCACAGCACAACCCGATAAGAAGAAAGTATGCGTGGGAAAGACGAGCAGCAGTTAGACGTGTTCAGCTAGTAAGCCCGGAGCAGCGAGTACCGCGGGACCAACCATTGCGTTCGCTGCGCGCCATGACAGATGAGGCATTGCGAGATTTGCAGCCCCTTTCATTGACTTGCCCTTTTCGCAGACGTAGGATTCTGCTCCAGTGATCGGCCAAACCATCTCGCACTACCGCATCATCGAGAAGCTGGGCGGTGGCGGTATGGGTGTGGTGTACAAGGCCGAGGACGTGAAGCTCGGACGCTTTGTGGCTCTCAAGTTTCTTCCTGACGACGTAGCCAAAGATCTGCAGGCGCTCGAAAGGTTCCGGAGAGAGGCGCGGGCGGCTTGGAACGCTGCGGAGAAGGAGCTCAGGCGTGCCATCGAGCTTAAACCCAACTCTGCCGATTCTCATGCCTATTACGGTTGGGAATTAACTCTGGTCGGGCGACTTGAAGAAGGGATCGCGGAGAGTAAACGAGCCGTGGAACTCGATCCACTTTCCGTCGAGGTGAATGAAACCGCAGGTCAGAATCTTTACTATGCTCGTCAATATGATCAAGCAATTGAGCAACTCAGTAAGACCCTCGAGATGGACCCGGACTACTGGATTGCTCGCATGTATCTGGGAACGGCTTACGAGGCCAAAGGAGACCTTGCCCGAGCCATCGCAGAGTGTAGGAAAGCCCGTGAAACCGAGCCCGCGATACCCTGGCCCTTGGCGGAGCTCGGCCAAGTTTATGCGCACGCGGGCAGGAAAGGCGACGCAGAGAACGTTCTAAGAGGGCTGGAACGCTGGTCGAAACGGAGTTACGTGCCTGCCTATAACCTTGCCGAGGTTTATATCGGTCTCGGTGACAAAGAGCAAGCCCTGGCGCTGCTCGAAAAGGCGTATGGAGACCGATCCATGGCCCTGACCTTCGTTACCGGCGACCAGGAATTCGATAGCCTCCACTCCATGCCCCGCTTTAGGGATTTGGCGCGACACATCGGCCTTTTCACAGCGAAAACCGACGGGAGCGAAATCAGATGCGTCGAATGGCACGCAGCAGTGAGCGAATCAGAACCACAGGCTTGTTGGGGTTGGCGCGTCGCACTCGGTGCGCCGGCATTCACGTTCGGCCCGTCGCCAATTTTTGTGATCCTTCCTCACAGCGTTGGGCGTTCGAGGCCACGGTCTATAAATCCGAGGCATGCAAAGGATTCGTCGGTTACGGAGACGCCGACCCCTCGAACGTCTCCTTCCTTGTTCACGGCGCCGAGATGCGTGTGGCCGAGACTCGAGCGGTTAATCGTGCTCTGCGCAAGGCCTACGGCATCGGCATCTGCTCGGTTGAGGAAATCGGGTCCGTCGCTGAAGCGCCGCGGTCCTCCCGAGAGTCGAAGAAGCTTCCACCACAACCGACCAATGGCAATGGCAGTGGCAACGGCAACGGAAACCACGCCAGTCCGAAAGTGCGCGACCGCCTGTGCCAGATCAACAATTTGCTCACTTCAACGATATAGTCCCGTACCAAAGCCTTGCCAAAACCAAACCTCCGAGTACCGCTAGTCCAATGCTCAGTAAAGTGCCGATGAGAAAATACTCTGCAAATCGCTCTTTCAATTCCGGGAATCTTGCGATTGATTTTCCCGTGAGAATCAACCCCACCATCGACGGCGACTGTACCAGGATAGCCGTGATGACCAAGAATCGCTCCAGCCAACCGATGTACATCCCAGCATTCTTAACCTGCTCCGGTGTCTCCCCATGTGTTTCAATTCCAGCGGTTAAATTACGGGTAAGATAACGGATCAGATATCCGCCTGCGAACACAACCGCCACGTATACGATCGAGGCTTGAAGAATTCTCTCCCCTGTTGCTGGTGACCAACTGAATTGCGATCTCAAACTTGGCCAATCTGGGCGCGCGAGAAACCATGCCAGCAGGATAATCGTGCAGACGTGCAGTAGTTGATCAACAACAAACACCGACGCGGAATCGGCTAGTTTCGCCGTACTCACTAGCCCTTGCTTTACTCGGTCGATGGCCAGATGCACCGTGGTATAAAGTGCGGCAAGAATCCAGAACCGTACCGATGTCAAAATTTGAAGGCCAACGAACGCTGCGATGCATAATGTGAGAACAAGAAGGTGAATTCCCCCGTGCGTCAGGTATGCACGACTCCCTCTGCCTTTCCCGCGCACCATGTTGGATGTCTGAAGTGGAAAATCTCCAAGAAGATGCGCCAGTAAAATAGTCAAAACGAGCTTTGAGAAGGGTTGCATATTATCGTGCAAATTGTCAGTGTTTGCATCTTATCGTGCAACGGGAAAATGAGCCTCAATTATCCGCTCCATCGCGACCTGAGTCTCCTGGATTTGCCACCAAAAGGCGCGTCGTAGATTTCTTGAAACCGTTGATTTATTTAACCTCAACTTCCTTGCCGCTAGCTCTTGGCCGTTCGTCTCCATTAAAACGGTGATCGTTTCCCACTGCTTGGTCGAGATGCTTCGCAATAAACTATCGTGCAAGTTGTAGACGGTATTCCCGATCAAATCAAACATTTCATCGCCCGTGACAAATGATGTTAGAGCTCCAGTCTTACTCCGCTTGGCTTTCAGCTTGTTCATTGCCTCGCGTGCCCGCTCGAAGGCCTCGCCCCCAGCAAATTCGTTCACGGGCTTCCTATGAGGCTCTGTAACCTCTCCAACTCCAATCCCAATCCAAAGCTCAAAGGGATGAAAGTGCCTTCGCAGGTCCAGGATCAATGCCGGCACATTTGTTGGCCGTGACAAAATTCCCTCGAATTCGTCCCATGCCGTGATGGCGTAGTCCGACAAGATCCATCTCTTCTCAACATGTAGCTTAGAGATCCGGTGCAACTTCTGGTCCCGCTTTCGGCGAAACTCTTCGATTTTGCGAGAGCCGACGATGTCGCAGGTGATGGCCGCATAATTAGTAGCTTTAGTCTTCATGGCTGATAGCGGGGTTGCACTCCAGGATGCAATCTTACGCTTATTGCACATCTACGTGCAACCGCCAAAAAGGGCCTCAACGATGGTTGCGCGTATCCCAGTTCCGGGCAGGTATCGACTACATACTAATTCCCAACCCCGGCACCTGTTCCTGCCGTGGCCCGATCTCCTGCTGCGGCGCAATTGCTTGATCGTGATTCGGCTCCTGCTTGGCCTCCGGCCCATGCGCACTTTGGTGAGAAACGTCATGTCCTAGGGCTGCGCCGAGCTTCTCGCTTGGTGAAGAGCTGCGCATCGTAAGCGCCGCGCGAAACGGCAACATAGGCCATGCGATTGTTGAGTAGGTCTTTTGCCCTCAGCTCGGTATCGACGTGGATCAGCACGCGGTCGGCCAGTCTGCCCTTGGCTGGAATGACTGGTGACGGCGTAGCCATGATCGAGATGCGGATGCAGCCGAGGATCGATCTGCAGTTGGCGTCCTCCATCCATCCTCAGACTAAATCGCCCGTCTTGATCGATACGCTGCACCGTGCCTAGTTCGCGGTTTGCCGCTTTCAGTTCGCGCGAAGGCGCGGTGAGTTGCACGCGGTCTCCCGTGGAAAACGTACGCTCCTCCTCCCGATAGACCGACACGCCTTGCTGACGGCGGGGATCGTAAGTTCTCTCTGTGCCGTCCTTGCGCTCGACGGTAGCCGGTTATTGGAGGCATCGACGCTCTTCCCACGCGCGTACTCGCCTTTGCCGATGCCGGTTTCCTGCGAGCTGCGGCTGTAGCGCAACACGTCGCCTACGTTGTAACGCTCTGCCCGAGTGCGGTCTGCTCCTGTAAGATCCTGACGCGGTACGAGTACATCTATGCGATGCTCATCGCTCGCGACCACGCCCTTCGGCTGCAATTCAGAATGGATCGCCTGATTGATTTCCACGCGCGAGCGGTTGTCGGGTGAGACTACTAGCGTGCGTTCCGGCGATTTCGCATACTCGCTTGCTATGGCCACGATGCGTTCGTCGTGGCCTTTGAATTCATGAATGCGGCCCTGGCGCTCCAGGCTGGCAAGCTTTGAGAGAAGGAAAACTGCATTGAGTTGAGTCTCGATCACATTGGCCCAATCCTCAGGCTTCTCGTGCAAAATACCGCCGCTCAGCGATACGTTACCGGCGTTATTGACCAGGATGCTGATGCTACCAAGTTCGCTCGCGACCCTGCTAAGCGCTGGCTCCAATGCGGCACGATGGGTTAGATCGATCTTCACCGCGATCGACGGAACGCCGATAGCCTGCATAAGGGAGCACATGCTGGTTCTTCTCG
>Ga0208936_1000036_pt1 | contig 17145 bp, 11 predicted proteins | sample June2015DPH_10_2_FD_184701 | JGI IMG/M metagenome (GOLD analysis project Ga0208936, IMG submission 184701) | Peatland microbial communities from SPRUCE experiment site at the Marcell Experimental Forest, Minnesota, USA - June2015DPH_10_10... | ecosystem: Environmental > Terrestrial > Soil >... | reverse complement strand
TGAACATCATTTGTCCTGGCAGGCAATTACACCTTGGATGTCCAACCTGCCCCAGTTTTGTTCACGGCTCGTACGATCCGCAATAGTAGTGAGTTCTGTCGCTTGAGTTCTTCTGGAGCTCTTGCTGGACTCGGGAGGCAGCGACACAAGAGGTCGGTTCGATGAACATCAACTCGACAACGAAGAAAATGTTCTGCTCATTCAGCGCGATACCAAGCCTGCTCAAAACCCGTTTTGGTCTCGCCGCATGGTTCGTCGTAGCAAGCACGCTCCCCTTAGCGGCTCAGAACGTCGTATTAACCGGGGCACTCGGCGGACGGGTGACCGACCAGAGTGGAGCGGTGACGGCTGGAGCGGCGGTGGTTGTGCGGAATCTGGCCACGGGCGTGGAACAATCTGCTGAAACCAACCGTGCCGGACTCTACCGGTTTCCAGTCCTCATGCCTGGATCGTATTCCCTGACGGCAAGTCTAAAGGGCTTTCGCGGCGTCCGGGCCTTGGTGCAGGTGCGGGTAGGAAACACCACGTCGGAGGAGGTCAAACTGCAGGTGGGAGCGAGCGCGGACACAGTCAAAGTGATAGGCACGACGCCGCTGCTGCGGCCGGAGGAATCCTCCGCCAGCACGGTCATCGATCGGTCTCTTATCGAAGACTTACCGCTTAACGGACGCAAATATACCGACTTTATGCTGCTGACTCCGAACACCAGCTACGACGGCGACACCGGCCTGGTGAGTGTCGCCGGACAGCAGGGTGGCGAGGATTCGGGCTACGCCAACGGAAATGGATCCACTGCTTTCACGGTGGATGGTTCGAATGCGACCAACAATTACTTTGCCGACATCATCGGCCGCTACCGCATTCCGTACCTTTATGGAGAGAATGCGATTCAGGAATTTCAAGTTTCGGTGAGCCCTTACTCTGCGATTTACGGCGGGGGAGCGGGCTTCGTAAATGCGGTGACCCAGTCGGGAAGCAATGCGTTCCACGGCAGTGCCTTCTATTACAACCGGAACTCCGCTACGGGAGCCAACGATGCTCTCGATGAGGCGGCTGGAATTCCGAAAGCAGAGGACAATCTGCAGCAATTCGGCGCCGGCGTGGGCGGACCGATCGTGCGCAACCATTTATGGTTCTTCGCCGATTATGAGCAGCAACTGCGGAACGATCCCATTTCCGTGATCAACTCGGCGCTGTCGACGACGCCTTCGAACCTGAACGCTTTTGTGCTCGCCAATTTTTTCCCACCCTCGGTGACGACGGCCCCGACGCTGCCCGCGCCTAACGGTCCTTTGCCGGTGCCGAACCTCGATTGGCAGGCCCAGGTCCCGGGTGATCCGTACTATCAAATCTACCTCCAGCAAGTGTCGAACACGATCCACGCGCTGAATTCGAATCTCGGCACCAAGGCCAGAAAGCGCGACGACTGGGTGATTACGCCCCGCTTGGATTATCAGCCCAGTTCCCGCGATGGTCTGTTCTTGACCTTAAACTTTAACCATTTCAACTCGCCGGGAGGCGTCATCACCGACCCGACCGTGGGCAACTATGGGCTGCAGACGCTGGCCAATGCCTACGTCGATACCTTTCAAGCCAGCGTGGGCTGGACGCACACCTTCTCTCCCAAGCTGCTGAACGAATTTCACGCCAGCACTTCCCAGGACAACGAGAGTGCGACGCCAACCGGCCTGGCTCGAAACACGCCCACGATAATCCTGGATAGCCCTGCCGCTTTCATTCTAGGCAACTCTCCTTTCTCGATTGGAAAGGTGTTTGAAAGGCAATACTCACTTTCCGACCGGATCGACTATGGAATTGGGAGACACACGCTGCAATTCGGCTTCGATTTCAACCGCGCCCGGGATGCCGATACCAATGACGGCGGCGCCGACCCGAACGAGGCGGTCGAGTTCGGGTCACCCCTGGGCAGTTATGAATTTTCGAATCTGGAGGCATTTGCGCTCGGCGAATACAACACGTTCAGTCAGGCTGCGGGAAACCCAACTTTTTCTTTTGCTGTGCCCTATTATGGATTCTACCTGCAGGACACCTTCCGCGCGTGGCCCCAGTTAACGCTGGAGATGGGCTTGCGCGAGGACTTCCAGGTCTACCCGCAGCCGGAGCGAAATCCGGCTTTCCCGCTCACCGGCCAATACCCCAACCAGTTTCAACGCCTGGCGCCGCGCTTGGGATTTGCCTGGCAGCCGGCGGCGAAGACGGTCGTGCGCGGAGGCTTCGGCATGTTCTATACCAACATGAACGGGCTGAACTATCGCAACGCCGTAGTCTCAAACGGCCTGCTATCCCAGCAGGCGGAGGCGAGTGCCACTTACGCCTCAGGCCCGCCCAACCAACAGGCGCCCGCTCCAAGTTTTCCGAATATCCTCCCGGAGAATTCCTCTCTGTTCGAGGAGCCGGACATTTCCCTGATTTCACCTCAATTCCGCGTGCCCTATATTCTGCAGGCGAGCTTGCAGATTGAGCGCGAGATTGGGGAGAACACAACCCTGAGCATCGGGACGATGTGGAATCATGGAGTGCATATTCTTTCCGGCAGCGCCTATGACTTGAACCTGGAGCCGCTCGAAGGCACGACGACGTACATCGTTTGTCCTTCGAGCGCAACCACAGTACCCTGCAGTGGACCGACCTATGCCCTGCCGACGATGGATAACGGTCTGCTTGCCGATGGCCGCATCGTGAATCCCAACACCTTCGGCCAGATCCAGGAGCTCATCAGTCCGGCGCAAAACTATTACAACTCGTTCTTCGTGCAGTTGCAGCGCCGGATGACGCGAGGCCTGTCGCTGCAATTTTCCTATACCTTCGCCAAGAGCATCATGCTCGACGGGATGGACTTTAACAACCAGTTCGACTTCAGCAATACCCACGCTCCGTCGCTGCTCGACCAGCGCCACCGAATTAGTGTTGCCGCCGTCTACCGGCCTCGGCTGGAGAGCCTGACGAGTTCTGAGACAGGGCGCGAGGTACTTTCCGGTTGGCTATTGAGCACGGTCATGGATTTCTCTTCCGGTCGTCCCTATGCAGGTTTGTTGGGTACTGCGTGCACCAGTTCGACTTTGTCATTCGGCAACTGTAACGGTGCGGATGACAACCTGAACGATACTGCCTTCAACCAGGACACTGCGGCCACCGCGGGAGGCATCAATGGCGCCGGGCCCACGCCCGGCATCGGGCTGAATTCTTTCTACGGCCCGTGGCTGGAGAGGATCGATCTTGGGCTGGGCCGCAGTTTTGAAATCAGAGAAGGCAAAGAACTGCAGTTCCAAGCGCAGGCCTTTAATTTGTTTAACCACGCGAATTATTACGTGCAAAACGGCGATGGGATCAACCAAATTCTATATAACCCCATCGGGACCACCTGCGGGGATGGCAAGACAAAGAATCAAACCTGCTATCTGGTGCCGAATTCCGGCCCGGGCAATTTTGGCACGTTGCAGGAAATCAGCCCCAACGGGCTTCCGCGCGTGTTCCAGTTCTCCGCCAGGTTTAGCTTCTAGCGGCCCGGCCCCGGTCTTGCAGTACACTCGATAACCAGTCCTGAAACAAGACCGAACGATGACCGTGAATCTCGCCCCGAACTTGGCCACAAACTTCGCCACAAACTTTGACGCGCTTCTCGTCGTGTCTTTCGGAGGGCCGGAATCGAAAGAAGAGGTAATTCCGTTTCTTGAAACCGTGTTGCGCGGGCGGAATATTCCGCGCGAGCGCCTGCTTACCGTGGCCGAACATTACTACCATTTCGAGGGCAGAAGCCCGATCAATCGACAGACTCGGGATCTGATCGCCATGCTGGGCGCGGAGTTGCAGCAGCGCGGGCCTCAGCTCCCCATTTACTGGGGCAATCGAAACTGGCATCCGTTTCTCGCCGCGACCTTGCACACAATGAAGCGGGATAGAGTTCGGCGGGCTTTGGCATTTGTGACTTCCGCCTATAGTTCATACTCCGGGTGTCGGCAGTATCGCGACGATATTGCGCGAGCGCAAAGCGAAGTCGGGGAAGGCGCGCCTGAAGTAGAGAAGCTGCGGCCATTCTTCAACTATCCAGGGTTTATCGAGGCTACGGCGGAGCGGGTGCGAGATGCATTGGACTCGGTTCCGCTGAATGCGCGGGAGAACGTGCAGATCATTTACACCGCGCACAGCATTCCACTTTCCATGGCGGACACTTCTGACTATGTGAAGCAGTTGGAGGAAGTGCGGCGGCTGGTTTCGGCATCGCTGGGACAGAGCAATGACGTATTGGTTTACCAGAGCCGCAGCGGAACTCCAGGACAGCCCTGGCTGGAGCCGGATATTTTGAATTATCTGCGCGAGGTGAAGGCTCGAAACCTGGCGTCAGCGGTGGTTCTCGCGCCCATCAGCTTTATCTCCGACCATATGGAAGTGCTCTACGACCTGGACGTAGAGGCGCGCCAATTGTGCGACACGCTGGGTTTGCCGATGACGCGCGCGAAGACGGTGGGAGTGCATCCGAAATTTATTTCCATGATTCGCGAGCTGATTACGGAACGGATGAACCCGGATGCAGAGCGGCGATCTTTGGGCACGCTGGGGGCGCGCCCGGACGTTTGTCCGGAGAATTGTTGCCCGCCGCCGCAAGGGCCGACCTCCGCCCGTTAGCGTTTTTGGTTCAACCAGCGTCCCAGATCAGTAAGCTCTCAGTGGTTCCGCTCTCATTCCCGACACCGCAATGCGCCGGCACGAGGCACAAAACTCTTCTTCCTTGAGGTCGATCCACTCCACGGCGTGGGAGGAAGCCATCACACAGCGGTAGTCACCGCAGTGAGTTAGGCTGAGCGTGTGCCCCAGTTCGTGCACGGCTTCTTTTAAGACGCGATGGCGAAATAAATCCCGGTCGGACGGAAGACCGTAAAATTCCTGGCGCAATCGGTGCGCGGAGAGCACGGCGCAGGGGCCGCCCATCTGCGCCTCACCGAAAACAAAAGTTAGAATCGGGATGTACATATCGACCGCGCCGATGCCCAGGATGCGCCACGACTCGTCGGTGACCAGGCTCTGCATGCGCTGCAGGATTTCCGACGAATGGTACTGCTGGCGCTCGCCGTGGAAGGCGAACTCGGGATCCAGAGGCGCCGGAAGAACTCGGCAGGGAACGGGAAGAATTTCTTCCAGGGCAGGACGTAGATCTTTGAGCAGCCCGTCCTCCACGCTCCCGATCGGCAGCAGTTGCAGCGTATTCATCTCAGTTCTCGGTTAGAAGCGAAAGGTTGCTGGTTGCGGGTTGCCTGACCCACGGTAAAACGGCTAAGTTTCTTGGTCTGATAGCCGAGAGGCATCATAAACACTTGTAGCAGCCTGAAAGCTCCTCAGGGCTAACGCCCGCATCCTTACTTGCGCTGGACGGCACGACTAGAGTCGTGCCCTTCCCAAAGGCATTGATGAACTGGCTTCTCAGCTCTCAACTCTCAGTGCCCGATTTTGAAACTGAGCGCGGAGAGCTGCTTTTATCGGGCTTCGACCGGAGTGCGGCTCCAGCCGTACTTCTTCAGTTTGTGGTAGAGCGTGACGCGGTCGATATCGAGTATTTCTGCAGCGCGGCTCTGATTGCCTCCGCATTCGTCGACCACGCGCAGAATATGGACGCGTTCCATATCGTCCAGCGTTTTGCCACCTCCGGCGATGGCGGCGCTTTGCGCTTTGAAGATGAAGTCGCCTTCGCCTAGTTCTGGTTCCTGACCGACCACCATGGCGCGCTCGACCGCATTCTCGAGCTCGCGAACGTTCCCCAGCCAGGGTTGCTGCTGCAACTGGTTCATGGCCGCAGGCGAGACCCGGTTGATGCGCTTGTTCATGGCGAAAGAGAACTTGCGCACGAAGTGCTCGACCAGCACGGGGATGTCCTCACGGCGCTCGCGCAAAGGTGGCAGCTCCAGGCGAAAAACATTCAGCCGGTAGAAAAGATCGGGGCGGAACTTGCCTTCGTCGATTAACTTTTCCAGGTCCTTGTTGGTGGCGGCGATGCAGCGAAAGTCCACTTTGATAATCTGATTGCCGCCCACACGCGTGATCTCGCGCTCCTGCAGTACGCGCAGCAAGTCCGTTTGTGTCTTCAACGTAATGTCGCCGATCTCGTCGAGGAAAACCGTTCCGCCTTCGGCGATTTCGAATTTGCCTTTCTTGCGGTATTGAGCGCCGGTGAAGGCTCCCTTCTCGTGGCCAAAGAGTTCGCTTTCGAGCAGCGTTTCGGTGAGCGCGCCGCAGTGAATCACCACCAGAGGATGAAATCGGCGCGGGCTGGCGTGATGAATCGCCCGCGCGACTAATTCTTTTCCGGTGCCGCTCTCTCCGGTGATGAGCACAGTCGCGTCGGTGGGACCGACGGTTTCGATCGCGTCAAAGATCTTGCGTACAGGAGCGCTCTGCCCGATCAAGTCTCCCGGCCGGGCCACTTCGGCGACGGTCTCGCGCAACAAAACATTTTCCTGCGCGGTTCGCTTGTGCGAGATCGCGTTCTTCACCAGGTGTGCGATCTCGTCAGGATCGAGCGGCTTGGTCACGTAATCATACGCGCCGTTCTTGAGCGCGGCGACGGCGGTCTCCACCGAGGCATAGCCCGTCATCATAATGACGATCAGCTCGGGATCGATCCCGTGCATGCGGCGCTGCAGTTCGATGCCGTCGGTGCCGTGCATCTTGATATCGACCAGCGCGGCGTCCCAGCGTTGTTGCGCCAGCCGGCTGAGCGCCTCACTCGCACTTTCGGTCGTGGCTACCTCGTAGCCTTCTTCGCGAAACCACTTTCCCAGCGAATCGCGCACGCTCAGTTCGTCATCCACGATCAGCAGCTTCCCTTGTGTGCTCACTTCCCTCACCTCATCTTCCCACGGCATGGTCAGCGCTCGCGGCCGTTAGCACCGCATCCTGCGCATGTCCCGGTTGATCTTGAATCGGCAGAGTCAGGGTGAAAGCCGTGCCGCGGCCCAACTCCGATTGCACTCGGATGCTTCCGTTGTGCCGCTCCATGATGCCGCGGCTGATGGCCAAGCCCAGGCCAACGCCGTGGCCGTTTTCCTTGGTCGTCATAAAAGGCTCGAAAATACCCGGCAGGACGTCGGAGGCGATGCCGGCTCCGTCGTCGCGCACCTCAATCTCGATTTCCGATTCATCGTGATTCAGCCGGGTCTCAAGCCAGAGATTTCCGCCGCGGGGCATGGCATCGATCGCATTCATGATCAGCGCCAGCAGGACTTGCTCGATCTGCGCGGGATCGCAGGGCACGCGCGGCACAGCTTCTGCCCGCTTCAGTTGCAGCTCGACCTGGTTGAGATCGAGTTGATGGCGCACCAGCAGCAGGCAGCGATCGATCACGGCATGCAGATCGGTGGACTGTACATTCATCGGCGCGGTGCGGGAGAGACTCAACAGATTCTTGATCAACTCGCCGCAGCGCCGGCTCTCCGACGCGATCAAGTCGAGACTTTCGATGGACTCATCTCGCTTTTCGCTTTCGGCCTGGCCGGAGGCCACCCACTTCCGCAGCAGCTTGGCGTAGGTAAGAATTCCGGACAGCGGATTATTCACCTCGTGCGCGACCACCGCTGCCAGCTTGCCGATGGATGCCATTTTTTCCACGTGCAACATGTGATCGTGGGCGCCCCGCAGTTCGCGCGTCTTCTGCTCGACGCGGTCTTCGAGGGTCTTCGCCCAAGTTACGATTTGCGCATTGGCGGCGCGCAACTGCAGGCTCATATCGTTGAAAGCATGCGCCAGGTCTCCCACTTCGTCCTGCGAGCGCACCGCGATCTGGTAGCCCAGCTCGCCTTGGGCGAGATGTTCGGTGCCTTTCTTAAGCGCAGTAATGGGCTTATCAACGACGCGCCAGACGAAAAGCCAGCTCAAGACAGCGACCACCAACATTGCACCCACCGTGTAGAAAGCGCTGCGCCGGTTGCTGACTGCCAGTTGCGCATCTGCCGTGGCGAGCGAAAGACTGGTGTCGAGCACGCCCAGAACTAGCTGGCTCGCAGGATGCGCATGGCAGGCGGAATCGGAGCAACTGGGCTGGTTTTCAATTGGAGTGATGATACCCATGATGCGCGGGCCGCGATCGGCGCGATAAATGCGAAAGCGATCGGGACGATTCAGGCGCGCGAGCGGTTGCGACCGGGCGTGGCAGCCGTAGCAGGCCTCCGCCGTTTTGTCGAGAACATGATTCACTTCCGCGGGATCGGTGGAGTAGCGGATCCGGCCCTCGGGATCGAGGATTCGCACCTTGACCATGCCGGGTTCGTCCGCAATAGTTTGGATGGCGTGGTAGAGTCCCTCGCGGTCGTTCCGCAGCATGTAATAAGTCGCGTTGCGTTTGATAACGTCACTGACGCGCTCGGCGCTGGCCAGCGTGGCGGCTTCTAGGTGCTGACGTTGCAATCGAATGTTCAGGTATCCCAAGAGCGAAAAGATGGCGACCATTACCCCGAGCAGCGACCCGATCAATTTTGCACTGATGCTGCGAGTCAGCCTTCTCCACAATAAGCCAGAGCGAATTGACTCAATCTCCCGCATGGGTGAACACCGGCGTGCTCAGCACCGCGTTAGTTTCGATAGGCACGCGCATTTCGGCTGCATGATTTTCTTCCGGGAAGATGGGCAGATATTTCACGGCCACCCCGAAGAGAGCGAAGCCCATCGCGATGATCATCAGAGTGATGGAGAATTCGGTCCACTTGGGGACGTAATGATGTCCGACATAAGTTTCGAAACCGATGAGCGCGATGTTCAGGCGATTGGTGATGAAACCGAGGACCGTCGAAATCGAAGCGAGGTATAACAGTTGCGGCGACAGCCGGACTTTCTTGAAGCTGAGCATGCCGATGGGGATCACGAAGGTCAGCGCCAGCTCCAGCCAGAGAAAATAGGCTTCATAGCTGGGCTGGATGATTTGCCGGAGCAGGCCGCGATGGAAGTAATCTTCAAAGCGGAGCAAAGCGTTGACCCAAAGAGCTATTAATAACGCTCCGCCGAGCGTGACCAGCACTGGCCGCTCGAGATGACGGCCGAAAGCTTCTGCGCTCTGCGTGGATTCGAAAATCGTCATGGCTAAACCGACCGCGACCGCCGATCCGAAAAACAAAAACGGAAGCGCCGGCGTGTACCAGAAGGGATGCAGCTTGCTCGGCATGATCAGATACAGAGATCCGAGCGAGCTCTGGTGCAGGGTGGAAAGCAGGATGCCCAGCACGATCAGCACCGGATAGATTTTGTTGATCCACTTGATGGGAGTCTTCCAATTGAAGCGCTCGAGAACGTTGGGCAAGAATTCGAAGAAGAGCACGGTGGTGTAAGTCATCACGCACATGCCGACTTCGAACATCACCGAGTGCGGGTTCATGTAGATGAGCTGGTGCCAGATGTACCAGGGGCGCCCAAGATCGAATAAGAGCCCAACGATGAAGAGGATGTAGCCGAGGAATGCGGTTAACACCGCGGGCCGCACCACGCTGTGCAGGCGTTCGACGTTGAAAAGATAAACTGCGCCCACCATACAGAAACCGCCGGCGGCGAGCATCACGCCGCACAGGCAGTCGAAGCCGATCCAGAGGCCCCAGGGAAATTGGTCGGTCATGTTCGAGACTGCGCCGAGGCCGCGAAAGTAGCGAATGAACGAGGAATAGAGGCCCAAAGCCATGATCCCAAGGAAAACCATTTTCCAGAAGGTGAGTTTGATTTTCATCGCGCGCCCCCGTTGGGGTGTTGCTTGTGCTCATGTTCTTCCGCCTCCGCCGCGGCCACTTCTTCGCGGCGGTGCGAAATCCAGTAAATGCCACCCAACACCAGCGACCACACGGGGATGAAGTCTGGAATTCTCTCCATCACGCGGCCGGTGTACTCAGGCATGGGAGTTTCGCCGATTTTTGCGGAGGCGGGGTAACCGTACTCTTCAACGTTCATGCTGGAAAGAATCAGCACGCAGGTTCCGCCGACTTCATTCAAGCCGTAGATACGGTTCAAGTACACACCGGGATTCTGGCGGATGCGCTCTTTAGCTTCGCGAATCAGGTCGTCGCGATCTCCGAATTTGGTGGCCCCGGTGGGGCAAATCTCGGCGCAGGCCGTGGGTTTGCCCACCGAGACCCGATCCGGGCACATGATGCATTTGCGCACGCGCGGGTTCAGCGATCCCCATTCGTATTTCGGCTGGGCGAAGGGGCAGGCCACCATGCAGTAGCGGCACCCGATGCACTTCCAGACGTCGTAGACCACAGGGCCGTCTTTAGTTTTGTGAAATGCGCCCACGGGACAGACCGAGGCGCAGGCGGGATGCTCGCAGTGCATGCACAGGCGGCGCATGAACTTGTCTTCTTTGTTAACGGCCTTGGTCATCACGACCGTATATTTGTGCTCGGACTGCACGGACTCGGCCGCGACCGCGTCGTCATAGCGCAGATTATTTTGCTGCGCGCAGGCGCCCTCGCACTGTTTGCAGCCGATGCACATGGTTGCGTCGTACAGCAGGGCCTTACTCATAAGCGTTGTTCCTCGCCGCTCCCCAGCGGGCCTTGCGTTCCGGGGTATGAAAATCGGACGCAAATGTATGCTGGAACGGAGCCGTCCCGGAAGCCGTCCCGAAAATCTTCGGCAAAGGGACTGGAGAAAAAGAGGCGGGTCCGGAGTGGCGCGCATCCAGACCGGCACGAACTGCTCCACCGGAGAAGGCGCAGTGCGGTGGAGGTTGCCGGGTGGCTACGAATCGACCGGCCTTCTTCGTCTGCCGAACCGAGCTGCGGATCTCCATAATCCTCACGCTTTCTCGAACCGCTGCCTAAGTTTTGACAGCGGCGGCGCGCCAGGAGGAAACAGCTGATCTTCTCTTCTCTTCTCTTCTACTTCTGCAGGGTGCGAATGTAGCTGACCACCGCTTTCACATCGTCGGCCGGCAGGCTCTTTACTCCGCCCGGGTGCTTCGCGGTCTCGGCAACAGCCTTGGCAAGATCGGCATCCGAGGCCTTTTTGGCCTCGTCCGAAACCAGGCTCGGAATCTTAGCTGCGGGCTTGCCGGTTGCATCGGCGCTATGGCAGGCGGCGCATTTTGCTTTGTAGATGGAGGCGCCGTCATCAACGGCCCAGGACAAATTCGGAATCAGAATGAATAGTGCTGTTGCAATCGTCATCACCAGTAAGACCAGCTTCGTCGTCTTCATTGCTCTCGTTTCCTCTCCTATAAAATGTTGCAACTTGATGCGGGCGGCGGTTCTCTTCGCTTCGGCATCTGTTGCGAAATAAGGCCGTTCGGAAGGTATGTAAGAGAACTCAGCAACCGTTCCGTTGCCTAGTTGAGAGTTTCAACGTTTGAAGAATGGGGTGCAGTGACCGGGGTCACCCTGAGGGGTGACAGGAGAAGCGTAAGCAGAGTGAGGCTGCCGCAAGACCGATGGTGGGATGCCCCCTCGGGGCAGCCGGCGGGGACGCCGACGCAATGGATGGCGACCTGCACCCACGATCGACGTAACAGCCTTCTCCGGATTAGTCCCGCCATCGAGAAAAGATCGGTACCGACGAGCCTGAGCGATTGTGGCCCTGTAGCCTGGACGGTCGCATCACAATTTGCAGTTGAGGACGCAGACCTCATTTGAGCGTGGTTCAAAGGAGACTGGATCAATCTGAGCCGTAGCAGCCGGATGTGCCGAGGACGACACGAGTTTCGATTCGGTTTGATGAATTCGCCGGAGCCACCAACCGCTGGAATTCTTGCCAGTTATGCCCACCCGCGGCCGGCGTGGAAATCGGTGTGGCGTGAAGCGTTTTTGCGAGTCTTCCTTCCGTGACTCTTTGTTCTGCGACTCTTCGTTCTGGGACTCCGGCATTGGAGCCTTGGCCCCGCCGTGATCGGAATTAATTCGGGGATCGGATCCCGGCGAGGGCAGAAATCTCGCTTCCCCGGATTCATTGCTACCTCGAACGCCTTGTCGAAGTTGGGTTTCCCATTTTTTGGCGGCCGCTGACTCCCGTTTTATTGTTCTAGGACTCAGCGGAGTGTCGTCGAAAGTTATTTCGCCAAGATTAGCGGCGGGTGAAGCGTACGCAAATTTCCCGTCAGAGAGTTTCATTTCTGTGGAAATCAATCCTGACGATTGCCAGGCGTCCGCGCGGTGAAGCGTCGTCGGTTGCGCTGGGCCGCTGCGCCACTTAGAATGTCGGCAATCCACAACCTTGCTGACTATGAAGCTTTCCGTAATCATACCGGTCTATAACGAGCGTGCGACCTTGCGCGAGGTTGTGGAGAGAGTGTTGGCGCAGCCTATCGATATCGAGCTTTTATGTGTAGACGATGGCTCGAAAGACGGATCTACGCAGATTTTGGCGGAACTCGCGGGGGAAAAAACGCAGCTTCGTTTTTTTCAGCAGCCGCGAAATATGGGTAAGGGCGCGGCCCTTCGCCGCGGCATTCAGGAGGCGCGCGGCGACTTCGTAGTGATTCAGGATGCCGACCTGGAATACGATCCCGCCGATTACGCGCTCCTGCTGGAGCCTTTGCTGCAAGGCAAAGCCGACGTGGTTTACGGATCGCGCTTTCTCGGCGCAGCGCCGCATCGCGTTTTGTATTTCTGGCACTCCGTAGGAAATAAAGTCTTAACCTTGCTCTCCAATTCCCTGACCAACATCAACCTCAGCGATATGGAAACTTGCTACAAAGCCTTCCGGCGCGAGATTATCCAATCGATTCCGATCGAAGAAGATCGTTTTGGCTTCGAACCTGAGATTACCGTCAAGCTGGCCAAGCGCCGCCTCCGAATTTATGAAGTCGGCATCAGCTATTGGGGACGAACCTACGAAGAAGGCAAGAAAATTGGATGGAGAGATGGCATGCGCGCCATCTGGTGTTTGCTGAAGTATTCGATACGAGTCCCTGTGGCTTCGCAGCAATATGCTACGGCCGCGCAAGAATCTTTACTTGTGGCGGCGGAGAAGCCCTCTCAGAGCAACGACTCATTGGTTGGTAAATAGAGAAATTAGTTAGTGCGCCGCAGCGCCCGCGTCCTCGCCGGTTGTGTCTTGAGGGCTTCCTCGCCATCGGCTGGGCGGGCACGACACCCGCCCGACAGCCGGCGGGAGGGCGACGGGGCCGCGATTCTCAGCGCGTGCCATGAACAAACGTGTAAATTATTCAACGCATTCCTTAGAGGTGGCAGATTCCACCTAGGGGATTTACCTGAGACGTCGAGATTTGGTGAGGATCGCAATATTAATATTCGGTACTCAAAGTGCGGCATGATGGGTAAAACCAGACGCCTGAAAGTCGCAGGGAGTCGGGACCTCCGCAGCTCTTTCCGCCTTCTGCAAGCTCGGAGCATGCGTATTTAGCCCATTCGGACAGAAATATTCAGCCCAGATAAACCGCGCCTTCGCCCTCTAAGGACGGTTCCGAGTTGGGCTCTACTGCCTGCAAGTGCCTGTGGAAATGGGTGTTCTTTCATCACAGCGATTCTCGTCTCAAAATGGCATCGTGGATGCTAGGGAGATCACACCATCCCAGCTGCGCGCAGTGTGAAGCAGGGCGAATCTAACCAGGGGGCGTAAAGATGGAGCAGTCCGTTCGGCTAGGACCGCGAGAGCAACAGATCGTCGAGTTGCTGCTGCAAGGCTGTGACAATGCCGAAATCGCGAGCCAGCTCAAAATGGCGCGGCGAACCGTGAAGGCACATTTTAACCGGCTTTTCCTCCGCTTCGGAATCACCGGCGGAATCAAGCGAGTCAAACTCGCAACCCTACTCTACCGGAGGCAATTATTATGTTCGCAAATGAACGCTATGGAAACCGCATCCCGAGTGAACGGGAGCACCGAGTCATCGAGCTTGTCGCCCAGGGTTTGAAAAATCGAGATGTGGCTCACGCCATTGGCACGACCGAACACGTGGTGAAAAATTATCTGCGCGTGATCTATGACAAGCTGGGGCTGTGGAATCGGGTGGAGCTGGCGCTGTGGTATGAGTCGCGTCAGCACGAACCCGAACTGCAAGCCTAGCGCCGGCATTCGGCCGGCCGTCGCGGGGGAGCCCGCATTCCGCGGCACGAGAGACACTTCAGAGCTTTTTTTAATGTGGACTGCGAGCGTGCCTCCGCGCACGCTCGCAGTCGTCTTCACTGGCAACCGGAAGCCGAGAGATTGCGCAGCCGCTCGGCGGCCGCAGAGGAACCTTTTCTCGCCGCCGCATCCAGCAGCAAGCGGGCTTGGTCGCAACTCTTGGCTACGCCGTCTCCTCGCACATACAAATCGGCGAGCATCAGCGCGGCCGTGAGATTGTGTTTGGCCACGGACCTCCACAGCCACTTGGCCGCTTCCTGGCTATCGCGGGACCGTCCCGCTTTGCCCTGGAGATATCCCTCAGCCCTGTTGAGCTCTTCGGAGCCGCTCTGGCCGCCGGGAGTGGCTGGGGCAGTCGATGCGGGAACTACGCTCGGCGGTGGGCGTCTAGCCGCGTTCGGCTTTGGGGAAAGTGCTTCCGCGCGCGCGGGAGCAGTGGGACGCACTTTTGCTGGCGCCGAATTTTTCCCGCCCAAACTTTGCGTCACAGCACCTTTCGGCGCATCGCTCTTCGTCTCGCTGTTTTCCGCCGCACCCCGGCGCGGTGGCGCGGGTTCCGGCGCAGACGGCGACAGGGACGGTTGCGACTGCAGCACCGCGGCTCCCGAAACATTTTGCTTGTTCCGCCACATCATGTACAACAGCGTGCCGATCACCACCACCAGCACAAACCCCACATAGGCCCGGTAACGATAAGGGAGCGATTCCGACTCGCCTTCCGATCGCACCCCGAAGGAGGGAATGCTCTCGAAGGCAGAAGCGCGCTCCGGCGGCGCAGTCAATTCCCGCTCCCTGCGATCCTCATCGTAATGTTCTTTCCCGTATTGCTCTTCTCCATCATGTTCGTCGGCGCGTTCCTGGTTGAGGCCGGGGAAAGAGCGTTCGGAGTCGGGTGGGGTTTCGGGTAACGCCGGAGCGAAAAAATTCTCGGTGGAAGAACGCTCCGCAACTGGACTCGCGGCGCGAGAACGATCGGGACCGAAAGGCCCGGCGGAGGGGTTGGAGCCCGCGATCTGCCGCACGGCGTCTTCTACCGAGTATTCTTGCGAAGCTCCCTCCGACACCCCTGCGGGAGAAAGTCCGCGCTCGCTCCAGCTCGATGTGGCGACCGGCTCGGCGTCGGGCGATGAGTAAGAGCTTTGCGCCGGCGCTGACAGCGACGTGCCGCACATCCCGCAAAATCTCTGCAGGCCGGAATTCTTGTGTCCACAAGCGCCGCAAGTCTGACCGGATGCGCTGGCACCGGATTCGTGCCAGGAGTCCGCTTCACTCTCCCCAAGCAAGTCACCATCCGCGCGGGCTTGAAAGGGCTGGCTGGCTCTGGCTTCGCTACCGGACGCGGGGCTGGCTGCGGGAGTATCCGGCAACGAACGATCTCCCAATTCGCGCAGCAACTCGGCAATCGCCTGCTCGCGCTTCTCCGGCGGATTGGTAAAGTAAACCTCCGCCCAGCGCCCCATGTTCTCCGCCAGCAGAGGATTCAGCAGGGGGTTCAGCTCAGGATGCGGCAATTTAGTTTCATCGGAATCTTTTAAAGGCTGCGGCAACGGACCTCTCCTGCGATTACAGTCTTATGATTGCACTCCGGTTGCCGATGGTTGTCAAACTTCGTTGCGCACCGGTTGTGCCTCAGTTTCACTCGGTCATCTTTTTAGGGGCGTCCTCCCGAAACCCGGCGCACTTCAGCCGGGTGGGCGATCTCCGAACAGATAGGGCATGCACCCTGAGAGATCCTTCGCTCCGCCTGCAAAGCGGCTGCGCTCAGGATGGCCCCAACGGCAGAATTTCAGACGGATTCACTATCCGCGCGGCATAACTCGCTCAGCGGCCCGCCCCCGGACAGAATCGCGGACAATCAATCGCAGGTCTTGCGCTCGGCGGGTTCGAATTGGTCCATCTCGGCGTCGCGCTGGCTGGCATACCTGCCTTGCGGAGTCTTGCCATAAAGCTCGGAGCCGGGGCAATAGTACAACGCGGTGTGCGAATCCACCCAAACCTGCACGTAAGGATTGCCCTTGTATTCCGGGGCGGGCGGGGGTTCGGCGAGGCCGAGGTTGATCAGAAGTTTGTCGAAGGTGGAGAGATCGGACTCGGGATTCGCGGGCTTGTGCCGGGTCCCGGCTCCGGAAATGGCAGGCCCGCGCGCCGAAGCCCCCGCGTTGTTCTCCGACAATATCCCCCAGCGAATGGCCACCAGAACCAGAATTACTGCGAGGACGAGATAAAAAGTGCCCCGGCGCTCGCGCCAGAAGCGGGCCAGGGCGCTGGATCCGCGGCTCGAAGAGAGCGTTTCCAGAAACTCGCGGGCCTTCGCCGCCGAGCTCCAGGTTGCATCGGATTTCGGCTGGGCGAGCGCGGTTGCGGCTTCGGCGCCGGACCGAGATGCGGACGGACCAGCCAGCGGAATCGCCTTGCGAATAATCGCTTGCGCATCGATCTGATTTGCGGCGGAGGCCTTTGCGTCGTGCCCGAAATCCAGCCTCTCCTCCCATGGCGGCGAGATGGGTTCCCGGGTTTGATAGAGCGCTTCTTCTTTTTCCAGATCGTCGAGCAGCGAAGGCACAGGGGTGAAGCGGCTTGATTCCTGCAGCGAAGAGCTTCCGCTGCCCGCCGCAGCGCCGCGTTTTTCCAGGCTGGCTTGCTCCAGTTGCCACGCCGCGGCCACCTTGCGCTGAATCTCGGAGGGTTCGCGGCCGCTGACCCGCGACTCGCCGCACTTGCCGCAAAATTGTTCGATCGATAAAACCGTGTTGCCGCACTTGCGGCACAGCAGTCTGTTCGAGCTGGAGTTGGCCGCAGGGCTGGAATTTTTGGCCACGCTGGCCGTGGTCTGATCCACCAGGGCGATGAGATCGGGCTTCAGTTTTTCGATCGCCTCCAGCATCGTCGATCGTTCCGAGGCCACGGATTTTTTCAAGGAAGTTTCCATGTCCCGGCCGATCGCCTCGGTGACCAGGCCGGCCATGAGCTGGCAGGTGTGAACGTCCTGTTCGATGAAGCCGCGGATTTTATCGAAGTATAATTCGAGCGCGCCCGCGATGTTGCCATCGTGATAGATCGGCACCGAGACCAGCGATTGA
>Ga0208936_1000028_pt1 | contig 19394 bp, 22 predicted proteins | sample June2015DPH_10_2_FD_184701 | JGI IMG/M metagenome (GOLD analysis project Ga0208936, IMG submission 184701) | Peatland microbial communities from SPRUCE experiment site at the Marcell Experimental Forest, Minnesota, USA - June2015DPH_10_10... | ecosystem: Environmental > Terrestrial > Soil >... | reverse complement strand
ACGGAACTTGTGTTGCTTCACCAAGACGCCTTGCCGCCGACTACCAAGAGGACGAATTCACGCTCCTCGGCATGGCGATCAAGTATGCGGGTCTCCGTGGGAAAGAAGTGCGCGTGATCGGGAAGAACCGCAGCACTCTCGGTGAAGAAGAGAAAATCCAGTAAGAAATACGAGTCCCACAAATGATGCTCCCACCATTGCGCCTGACCGTGAGACTGAACGCGAACGGGAACCACCGCGCATCCGATGCTCGTTCTGCGGCTGGTCGCCGCGCAAGGATGACAGATGGTTCTGCTCCTGCCGCTACAAGTGGAACACCTTCGACACCGGGGGTGTTTGCCCAGCCTGCCTCCACCAATGGGCTTCGACGCGATGCCTCAAGTGTAGCGCTGGTCGCCGCATTCGGATCGGTATGCCGAGTGACATCCATCTCTTCACGTTTCAAGGCCACTTTGCGCGTGTTACATGCTGTAAGCTTCTGGCTGCACCCTGATGTCTAAGTCTCGTCAACGCGTTTTTATCCTGAACCCCCCTAAGATTGGGCGGAACGACCCCGTGTCCGTGCGGTTCTGTTAGCGCCGATTTAAAAGGAAGCCAGTTTAGCCGGTTTGGATAGTAGCCAGAGAGCTTGGCGATGGCCGCAGAACACACAAATACATCGGCCCGCCGTCGAAGACAGGAGTCGCGAGTGCGAGTTTGTTCCCAGCCAGCAATGGTTAGTTCATGAATGCTTCTCCCGCGCCGTCCACTTCTGCCCGTACTGCGGAATTCCCGTGGCATCGATATTCGTCTCGACCGATTGAGAGGCAGGTAGCAATTCCTCCGCGCTGCGAACCGCCGCGCCCGAACGCATGCAGAGCCCTTGGCCTGAGCGTTGGAGTGGTTGTAAAGTTCTCGCAGCCGGTGACCCAACTCTCTCAAAACGATTTACCCGACGAACGCACAAGAATATCCGAAGGAAGTATCCGCTAGGCTGGCCTTTCGGGGAACCTTTTTCGTCGTAACTTTGGTGGGTCTGACGGGTGACAGCGAGTAAACCCGACTCCCTTTGTTCAGGACAGCGGTTATACGAAATGGTGGTGACGGGGCGACGGTGAACTGAGCGCTTAAATGTGGATAAAGGGAGCCCTTGAAATGAAAAAAGATGAGGTCGCCTACCTGCTTCTGCGCCTCACTCTGGGCGCGAACATTTTCCTCCATGGGCTCTCTCGGCTAATTGGAAACCATGCTGCCTTTGCCACCCATATTGAAAGCGAGATGCACAATACTCCCTTGCCCGGATTCCTCGTGCATTTCGTGGCGGTTATTTTGCCGTGGTGCGAGGGAACTGTCGGTTTGTTGATGATTCTTGGGCTTTGGACAGCGGTCGCGCTGATTGCAGCCAGCCTGCTCATGCTCATGTTACAAATTGGAACTTGCTTGGCGCAGAATTGGCCTCTCGCGGGGGATCAACTGATGTACGTGCTTTTGTTCTTTATCCTGCTGACGTATATCGAGCGGAATCGGTGGTCGGTGGATAGGTGGTGGGGAGAGAGGTCATGATTAGGACACGGAGAGCGCAAGCACTGGGCGGTGCGTCAAATAGCGACATGGATTCGGACTGCGAACCCATGCCTTTCCACAGTCCGTTTACAGTCCATTAAGAGTGCCTTACGATGTCTAGCGGGGTAAAGAGAGCGTCCCGGCGCTCTGCAACTTGTTGAGAATACGTTGAAGGGAGTTTTCGACCCCCACTCGCTTCCGCGCGATAACGCGAGCTTATGTTTGGTCTGGCGTAGCGGCCACGATCCGGCAAAAACCAGGCCGAATTGATTAAGTATCTCAAGGAATCCTTCGACTACTCCAATCGTGTCCTCGCCACGCTCACTGCAAACAATGCGCTCGACCGTGTGGAAGGCCGTGACGTCGAAACACCGACCATTACGGACAGGTTGTCGAGTATCTGCTCTTGGACGGCATCGTCAAACCCATGACGCAGAAATACGGGGTGAAGGTTCGTTGACTCGTTGGGCGACAGCGCTCCGACTTTCCGATCTCCGTGGAGTGTCCTTCGTTGACTCGCCATCTTCACATCCTTAGTATTGCAGCCTGAGTCCTTCGCCACAATGATCGGACAAACCATCTCGCATTACCGCGTCATCGAGAAGCTCGGCGGTGGCGGTATGGGTGTGGTCTACAAGGCTGAGGATGTGAAGCTCGGTCGCTTTGTGGCGCTCAAGTTCCTGCCCGACGATGTAGCCAAAGACCCGCAGGCTCTCAGCCGTTTCCAGCGCGAAGCCAAGGCCGCCTCTGCGCTGAACCATCCGAACATCTGCACCATCTACGAAATTGACGACCAGCACGGCGAGGCGTTCATCGCCATGGAGTATCTCGACGGCATGACGCTGAAGCATCGCATCGGCGGGCGACCGATGGAAAACGAGTTGATTCTATCGCTTGCCATCGAGATCGCGGACGCGCTGGATGCGGCGCATTCAAAAGGGATCGTGCATCGTGACATCAAGCCTGCAAACCTCTTCTTGACAGAGCGCGGACATGCCAAGATTCTGGATTTTGGATTGGCTAAGATATTACCCAAGCTCGAAAGCCTCGATACAAACGGCTCGACCCTGGAGGTACCTCTCACAAGTACCGGCGCTGCCGTGGGCACGATCACATACATGTCGCCGGAGCAAGTCCGCGCCAAGGAGCTGGACACCCGAGCCGACCTGTTTTCCTTCGGCGTGGTGATCTACGAGATGGTGACGGGGCGCTTGCCGTTCCAAGGTGAAAGCACAGGAGTGATTTTCGAGGCTATTCTAAACCGGGCACCCCTTCCTCCCGTGCGTCTGAGCCCCGACGTGGTCCCTGAGCTGGAAAGGATAATCGCGAAGTGTCTGGAAAAGGACCGCAACCTGCGGTATCAGCACGCGTCAGAAATCCGAACTGACCTGCAACGGCTCAAGCGGGATACGGATTCGGGGCGAGTGACAGCAAGTTCGAGGCCAGGAGTTGAGAGAGATATCGGAAAAGTCTGGAAACTGATCGCTTCCGCTGTTGCGGCAGCGTTGGTGTTGTCATTCTCTGTTTACTTCCATTTTCACCGCGCAGCGAGGCTCACAGACAAGGACACCATCGTCCTGGCCGATTTCACGAACACGACGGGCGAGCCCGTGTTTGACGGGACACTGCGGCAAGGTCTCACCGTGCAGTTAGAACAGTCGCCTTTCCTGAGCCTCATCTCAGAGCAGCGTATCCTGAACACTCTTTCCCTGATGGGCCAGTCATCCGATGCGCGGCTCACTCCAGAGCTCGCCCATGAAGTTTGCGAGCGCACCGCGAGCGCCGCCGTCCTGGACGGCTCGATTGCAAATCTCGGAAGCGAGTACGTGTTGGGGCTACGCGCAAAGAACTGTCGCACAGGGGACATCCTCGATGAAGAGCAGGTAGAAGTCGCAAAGAAAGAAGACGTACTGAATGCTCTGACTCAAATTGCAAGTAAATTCAGGATGCGAGTCGGAGAATCCCTGGTCACCGTCGAAAAACACGACACTCCCCTTGCCGATGCCACCACCCCGTCACTGGAAGCCTTGAAAGCCTATAGCATGGCGTGGAAAGTGTCCGCCTCCCATGATCCCGCCGCCGCTATTCCTTTTTTCAAACACGCCGTCGAGATCGACCCTAAATTTGCCATGGCTTACGCCTCGCTGGGGCTCTTCTTCGGTTCCATGGGCGAAACCGAAGCGGGTACGGAAAACATTAGAAAAGCCTACGAATTGCGGGACCGTGCCAGCGACAACGAGAAGTTCTTCATCTCCGCTTATTATGATGGACGGGCGACAGGAAACCAGGAAAAGGCACAGCAGACCTGCGACGCGTGGGCGCAAGCTTATCCTCGTGAGTTCACGCCACACGCATTCTTGTCGGGTTTTATCGATCCCGTGCTCGGCGAATATGAAAAGGCAGCCGAAGAGGCGCAAAAGAACATTGAACTCGCTCCCGACTTTGGCATTGGCTATGTTCATCTTGGTTACAGCTCTCTTAACCTCGACCGTCTAGGTACAGCCGAAGACGCGGTTCGCAGAGCCTCCGAGCGAAAGATTGAAATTCCTCTGTTAGCTCTCTTGAGATATGACATCGCCTTTTTGAAAGGCGACAGCGGCGGCATGCAACGGGAAGTGGCTGCGGCTCGGGGAAGATCAGGAGCGGAAGAATTGATTTCCGACCACCAAGCCTTTGCCCTCGCATATATCGGTCACCTGCAGGAAGCCAAAAAGATGTTACGGCGGGCAAGCGATTTGGCGCAGCAGGCGGATCATCGTGAGAAGGCGGCTGGGTTTGAAACCCGAGCGGCGCTGTGGGAAGCCTTCTACGGAGACAAGCTCACCGCAAAGTCCACAGCAATGGCAGCCCTTGCACTTGCCAAGAACCGGGAGGTGCAGTATGGCGCGGCCCTCGCACTAGCTTTGGCGGGGGATTCTTCTCATGCTCAAACCCTGACCAACGATCTTGAAACCAGCTTTCCCGAAGATACGTCAGTTAAGTTCAATTACCTGCCGACAGTGCGTGGGTTTCTTGCCCTTAACCATGGCGATCCCGCAAAGGCGATCAAACTTCTCCAAGCTGCCGTTCCCTACGAATTGGGCCAACCGCGCAGCACTCAAACGGGCTTCTTCGGGGCTCTTTATCCGATCTATGCTCGTGGACAGGCTTATCTGGCTGCGAGCCAAGGCGCTGAGGCCGCGAGCGAATTTCGGAAAATTCTGGATCACGCCGGGATAATGATTGGCGATCCCATCGGTGTACTGGCTCATCTCCAACTGGGACGAGCTTATGCCATGCAGGGCGACGCGACCAAAGCAACGGCGGCATATCAGGATTTCCTCACGCTCTGGAAAGACGCCGATCCCGACATCCCCGTCCTGCAGCAAGCGAAAACCGAGTACGCGAAGTTGCAATAGCGCCCTCTTGTTTTGGGTCGAGTTCTTGCGTGTAAACTTCCACCAGTTGTGCGGGCGAGGCTGGAGGTGTATGGCTATGGCTAAGAGAAAACGCATCTCTCCAGAAGCTCTGGATGCGAGCTTGGTACCCAAGCAGCGCAAGCTTATTCCGCACGCATTCGTGCTCGATGCGATTTCCACACTATCGCCATACACGCGTCCGATGTTTGGCTGCCTTGCAATCTATGTGAAAGACAAAATCGTGTTGATCCTACGGGACAAGCCTACAAGCACTGCGGATAACGGAGTATGGCTCGCCACTACCCAAGAACACCACCAGAGCTTGCGGCACGATTTCCCGAACATGCGATCCATTCAAGTATTGGGCAGACGCATAACGGGTTGGCAGGTCTTACCCGTCGATGCCCCTGACTTTGAATCAGCGGCGCTGGGCGCATGCGAGCTTGTGCTGGCTGGAGATGCTCGGATCGGCAAAGTTCCGGGCGCACGTACGTCGAAGTCCGGATCAAAAGCGGCTGGAAGGGCGGCGAAGCAAATCAGAACCTCGAAGAAACACGGGAGCACGATCAACTTCGAGACGGTGCGAAGGATCGGCTTGGCGTTGCCCGGCGTGGAGGAAAGCACAGCCTATGGGTCGCCCGCACTCAAGGTTCGCGGAAAACTCTTGGCATGTGTGCCTTCTCATCGTTCGGCTGAACCGGGTTCACTCGTGGTTCGCATTGACTTCGACGACCGCGCCGAACTGCTCGCGGCAGACCCGGACGTTTACTACGTGACCGACCACTATCTCAATTACAGCGCTGTGCTGGTTCGCATGTCCCGCCTCACGCCCGATGTCCTGCGCGACTTGCTCGGCATGGCTCACAAGTTCGTGACGGCCGATGTGGCACGCCGTCTGCCATCGCAGAATAAACGCACACGCATATGATTTCATCAAGCCGTGAATACTGCAGCCATCATAATCGTCGCCATCGCCGCCATGGGCGTGCTCATGATGCGGTTTCGTAAGCGATGGCTGGCGAAGATCAACCTTGCCTTCACGAATCGAATCACCGGGCTGTTCGCTGGCTGGCTTCCCGGCTTCGGCATTCTCGCGCACGTCGGACGAAAGTCAGGAAAGGTCTACCGAACTCCGGTGAACATCTTTCGAGCGTCCAGCGGATTCGTCATCGCCCTTACGTACACCAGCCAATCCGAGTGGGTGAAGAACGTCCTTGCGGCTGGCGGCTACAAGATTGAAACTCGCGGCGTGCAGTATCAGGTTGGCGGAAACCACCAATACACCACGGGCACGAAATACAAGTAGGTCATAACGGTCGCACCGGCTCTTAGTCCCTCGGCCCTGAGCGTAAGGTACTCTGCCCGCGTAAGCACCTTGAAAATCCGCCCGTTGCTTTCAAGGACGTATTTCCCATCTTCGATTCCTGGGACACCCCGCCCACCATGCAGCATAGCCCATACAAGGTGCACTAAGAAGACCAACAACAATACCCTGCTAAACGGTGTAACCCAACTCGGTATGCCTCGTGGGAATCCGCTCCAAAAGAATGTCGGCGTTTTCCACGCGGGATATTCCAGAACATACAGCGTTATAAGTAGTGCTATGCATCCAAGAGTGAGGGGGATCAAGTAAGGGAAAATCGAATCTACCAGCCCCCCTGAAAAGCTGGCGATGTAAACGAAAATGCTGGCGGCAAAACCGCACGCCGAGAGAAAGGCTATAAGCCTACGGATATCTACAGTCATTCGCCACAGTTGTACGCTGAAGTTAGCCGGTTTTCCAGATGACTATGGAGCGTAGACTCTTTCGTTCTCGCCTCATTGGCGTAACAGTGCGCCGTGAAAGGCGCTGGACTCCAGCGGGTTCAACTCCCGCCCGGGAACTGGTTCGCTCCACCCCGTAGCAATCGAGACGGCGTTTTGACGGGGCTACGCGGGAAGCCGACCTCGATAGCGTTAAGTAAACGCGTCCGAGTTCTATCCCACCATTGAGCGCTATCTGTTTGCAACATTCATCGAGCACGACTAGCTGGATCAGACTCGGTGACAAAATACGCAACGAACACAAGGCTTTTTGTCGGGTTGATTTGAACCGATGGCCAGTTCGATGATGCCTCTTTCATGAAGTCCGTCGCAGAGACTACGCGCTGGAACCCGTTCATGACTTCCGAACAAGAACGATGACAATACTGCGTCCATGATTCGCCTTCCTGCCTGCGTCCATGAGCGACTTGGGCCACTGTATCATTCCGGACCGCATGCCGAAACTGGGCGTTCAATTCCTGAATGCTAGCGATCTCCACCCGGAGACGCCCAATCTTGTCCCTGAGAACCCCTAAGTAATTCATATCATCATATCCTTCGAGTTTTCGTGATTAACTGGTCGCTATACCTTCTTGAGAGATGGTTGGTGTTGGCGTGTGCGACCGTCGTCATCCCACTTCACAAGTGCGTCGTCTTCGTTCGTTTTCTCAACTGTCCCGAATTCTCCAGTCGGTTTTCCAAAATCAGCCAATCCCATAACACGATCACCCGGATTCAGTTCCGAATCGAGAGCGGGGGGCTGGACGAGCGGTGGCTTCTTGGCTCGGTCTGCGTCCGGAGTTGCTCCGACGTGTGACAAAGGAGGTTGCGGAGCTTTGCGCAGTTTGGGCGTCAGTTTATTGATGCGGCTCATATTGCATTACCCCAGAGACTCGCCTTCGCCTGTTTATCTTTCTCTGTTCGTGAAGCATGCGCTCGGAGAGGATGCTCCGCTGATCCAAACTGCACAGTTCTGACGACTATAATAATTTGGCTAAGGCAGACCGTACGAATCGAGCGGTGAAATTAAAGTGATCCAATGTGCTCAGACACCCGGCTTTGCCACTTATAGCATGGAGGAGTAGTGAAGAAATGAGATGGCCGTTACATAGGTCAGTCCAGCTTCCTCACTTATCAAGTGAGGTACAACGATGGGAACCGTATTGATTGTTCTTGTGGTGCTGTTTTTGCTGGGTGGCGGGGGCTGGGGATATTCGCGTTGGCGCGGCTAACGCGATCACACAGAACGCCTGACCATGCTGCTTGATTCTATTTTGCAGCATTTATGGGGGATATTCGACTCCGGAAATAGACCGGCGAACTCCCCTTCAGGTTTACTGAACTAAGTCAGCGCACCTGAAGCGTTGTTCTTCCCTCAGATTTTCAGGAAGGCCGCGTACCCCATGCATTCGAATGCGATCCTGCGCGAAGCTCAGCAGCTCCACAACGTCAGTGACCGTCTTGACACGCTGGCAGAGCAACATCCTCTCGTTTCAGAAGCGCTCATCACGATTGCAGGAAACGTTCGTATCACGGCAACTGTGTTGGAGGTGCTGGTTGCGACGAAAATTGCGCCGCTTGCGGGATTAGACCCAGCAGGTGATGCTGACGTACTCTTCTAGCTGTGGTAAACACAATGAATGGTCAACGGTGCGGAGCTGAACTTCACATGCTCGTCAAGAAGCGGACCTCTTAATTACTTGAACGATGCGCAGAGGCGGAAATGTGTGCAGAAAGTCGAGCCCGGTGCGCGAGGCCGTGACACCAGCGGATTGGAATGTCCTCAAGTAGTCTGCTGTGTTCTTGAAGTCGGCAATGACGGCCTTCCCGCCAGGTTTCAGGACGCGAAGAATCTCCCGGCAGGCTCGTTCTCGCCCTTCTCGGCTTGGGATGTTGTGAATGCATAAGTTCGACAAAACAACATCAAAGCTATCATCTGGAAACTGAAGGGCCGTAGCGTCGTCATTTCTGACTTCGACTCGGTCGCTAACACCTTCGAGTTCCACATTGCGAAGAGTTCTCTCCCGCGAGTTGCCCGAAAGATCATCCTTGTTCCAAATGTCGATGCCCACAGCTTTTCCTCTGGTTACCTTCTTGGCGGCCCCAATCATCAACAGTCCGCGCCCCGTGCCTACATCGAGAACATTTTCACTGCCTCCCCAGTTCACGTAACCGAGCATGCGATCGCGATGGCGAAACTTTCCAACTTTGGCGTAGAGAATCATGGCCAAACCTTCAAGAAGGCAGATCATGCCGACCCAGATTTCCATTCGGCGCAGAGCAAACGTTACAGAACCGATGGTGAATGTGGGCAGGAATATCGCCACCAACAAAAGTCCCAAGCCTATTAGCAGCAGGTTGCGAATGACACCGGGAGCGTCAATGCCGTAATCAGGTCGAGCAGGGCTCATGGAGTGACCAGGATTGTAACCGAAAGCCAACAACAAAGGCATCCATGCCTACTCAAGGGTACTCAAGCGTCTGCACTCATTGTTCAGGTTCGAGTTGCGTTTCGTTGGACTGAGCACTGGCAGTGCGGTGCTAACCTAATGAATGAGGCACCGAGAGGATCACGATGAAGAGAGAATTCAGGTCGAAGCTAAACGGGAATGCGTCCCGCGAGAACGCGACTGCATCGTTTACTCTGCCATTCGATACACGAGAGGTCTGGGGCAAAGCTAAAGTTCCAGTCAAGGCGACGATAAATGGCTACACTTGGCGCAGCACAGTCGGGAACGGGGGCGGGATTCAGTATATCGTCGTGAATGCTGAGGCCGGACTCCATGCGGGCGTAAAGGCTGGAGATACCGTGACGATTGTCCTTGCGCCAGATGCCGAAAAGCGGGAGATCGAGATTCCCATCCAACTGCGGAAGGCGCTGGGCGCGAAGCTCAGTGAAAAGCTGAACCGTCTATCTTTCAGCCACAAGAAAGAATTTGTCGTCTGGTTTTCAGAAGCCAAGAAGGAGGATACACGCGCTCGGCGAGTAGAGAAGATGAAGGCAATGCTCTCAACCGGGAAGGTCATTAGCTGACGACTGTTAGCTCTCCGCTTGCCCCGGTCGAAGTACTGGCGACTCGGTTCGGCAGCAAACCCCATATCGTTGCCAAATCGGAAGCCACGGGGCATGGGCTAACGTCTCGTCGTGTCTTCGATTTGCAGCAGAGATGACAGCATCAGCGCGAGTGCCGCACTTTGGGCAGATGCTTTCGGCAACTGAGTTTCGAGTTGCGTCGTCCATCAAACACGAAAACACGTATGATACGCGTCAGGAATGAGAGCAATCGCGATCTCCACAGCTATGTTTGAACAACATCGCGCACTTGGGACTCGTCAATGATCTCAGACAGTTGGTCAACAGGCATTCGACCGACTTCAACGATTGCCCCGACGCGGCGCACAAAAGCGGGATGCGTCATGAATAGCTCTGTCACTCGGTCGCAGTACGTTGGCGCTTGAGTGAAGCGATACAGATTAGCGAGGGCGTGAATCGCCGCTTTCGGGTCTTGCGTAACTCCACGCTCGCTCTGTCGGCAGCGTATTCAAAACGACGCGAGAGAAAGTAAAACGCAAGAGTCGGTGCGAATATGATGCAGATGTCGAGAAGAGGACGGAATGGACTTAAAGCTGGAGGCAGGAAGAAGCACGTTACCGCAAGGATCGCGTACGCGGTCCCTAAGATCAGGAGCTTCTTGAGACCATGCTTCTCCTTTACGTGCCCTGACGTGCCCTAGTTCGTGCCCGATCACAAAATCGAGTTGAGCGCTGTTGAGAAGTAGGTCATTTCCTGTCCATCGCCGTTCCATGAAAATTCTATCGAGGCTGTAGCAAATCGACTGGATAACGACAACCATTCCGATTGGTATGACCCAGAAAAGGGGCGACCCTTAGCAAGGCGGCGTCGATCCAACGTAGATGAAGCGCCAGCCCTGAAACAATCGACTCTCCCTTCAAATACCACAGTGCACGCCAAACTGAAACCATTCCCAGTAGGGTGATCTGAACCCAACGCCGAAAAATTATCCACCTCGACGTTTTTTCAAAGTTCGTCATTGACTAGGATACAGAGTGTAGCTTAACTCATCGGCTCTGAACTGATCCTTCCGATCTGCGATAATGTCTCCCAATGTGCGGACGCTACGGACTATCGCGGCGAAAACAGATTTTATATTCCGTGCTGCTCGCCTTTTCGGGGATTGCGCCGCTGGCGATCGCACAGGCAGGTAGTGCAGGGGTTCCAGCGCCGAAGAATGACGGATGGTCCAGTGCGACCTTGGAGTCAGTAGGGCTATCGAACAAGCCGCTCGCGGAGATGGAGGGCGCAATCCGTGCGGGGGAATTCAAAAACATTGGGAGCGTGCTTATCGCACGCCACGGGAAGCTGGTGTATGAAAGCTACTTCGATGGCGATGCAAGCACTCTGCGCGATACGCGGTCGGCAACAAAAAGCATCACCGATTCGCTGGTTGGGATTGCCATTGGCGAGAAGAAGTTGAGCGGAGTGGATGCGCGTGTTCTGGCCCTTTTACCTGAATACGCACGCAAGCTACAGAATCCCGATCCGCGTAAGGACAAGATCACGGTGGAAGATTTTCTCACCATGTCGTCGCCTCTCGAATGCGATGACTGGAATGACGCCTCCCGTGGAAACGAGGAGCGCATGTACGTGATCGAGGACTGGGCACAGTTCATTTTTGACCTGCCGGTTCGCGGGAGAATGCATCTGGGAGAAAAGGTCGATTCTCCACCCTACGGACGCTATTTCAGCTACTGCACTGGCGGAGTGTTCATCCTAAGCGAGGTTTTGCAGAAGGTGACGGGAACACGTGCGGATCGCTACGCTCAGGAAAAGCTTTTCGGGCCGCTGGGGATTGCCGATGCCGAGTGGGTATACTCGCCGCTCAATATTCCGCAGACGGGCGGCGGTTTGCGGCTGGCCAGCCGGGACCTTCTCAAGATTGCGGAGTTGTACCGCAGCGGCGGCCAGTGGCAGGGCAAGCGGATCGTAAACGAGGCTTGGGTCAGCGCCTCCATCCAGCCTCACGCCCGGATAGACGACCAAACCGAGTACGGCTACCTGTGGTGGCTGAAATCGTTCAAGTCCGGCGGGAAGAGCTATCCCGCCTATTTCATGAGCGGCAATGGCGGGAATAAAGTCGCCGTGTTTCCGGGTCTGGACATGGCGGTCGTGCTCACCAGCACGAACTACAATACGCACGGCATGCACGAGCAGACAGAAAAGCTGCTGACCGACTACATCTTAGCGGCAGTTGTGCAATAACCGCCATAGCCTGGCTGCGTACCGCTGCGACATCGTTCAATTGGCCGAGCGGAATCCAATCGTGAAGCCAGAGAAAAAGCACCTGAAACACCTGCAACCCGAGTCGAATGATCTCGCCGCGTTGGTTTGCCGGGAAGATTTGCTCCGACATTTTCGTCTCCGATGAGGCAAATATTGCTCAGAATAGTTACCAGCCGCAAGAGCAGTCAATCTGAGATCACTGGCGGTCACTGTCTTAAAAGTCTTAAGACAGCACCTCACTGGCGTGTTCTGGGCAGAGTTGATGAGCGCAAAGGAGAGCGGGATTCTGCCTCGATGGGACTGCACTAGTTGTCGCCGTCAGCGTGGATGGATTTATCGCCGTGAAGGCACGCCGACCCCGACATCCCCGTCCCTGAAGCAAGCCAAAGCCGAGTACGCCATCGGCGATAGCGGCTCGCGCCATTATGTACTCACCGCAGTAAGGAAGCAGGCGGCAAGCGGGTCGGCGAAATATGTAGATGCGAATCCGGGATGCTGGAGAGCATTTCAGTTCTTACAGTACAATCCCGAAGTATGCCCGGTCGAGAGTGCTACCACTGCAAGCGGTGGATCGAGGAGGGAGAAAAGCACGACTGTTGGACGACCACCGAAGCGGCTCTCACGCAGGAACTCTCCGAGGATCTGCGGGACGCTTGGGAACGGCTGCGCGAAACCGCCGTTTCCTTCGGCGATCAACGGATTTACGCCTCGCACAAGTCGATTATGTTCTCGCGAGAGTCCTGCTACTTCTTCGTGCGTCCCAAGCGGAATTTTCTCGAACTCTGCGTTTTCCTCGGTCGCACGCTAAAGGCTCCCCAAGTGCGACGAAGCGACCCCGCGTCGAAGTCCAAGGTATATCACATCCTTCACATCAAGCACCGCGATGAAGTCGAGGCACCGATTATTGACTGGCTTCGCGAAGCCTACGAACTGTCGGACGTGCTGGCGTTGAAGGCAGGCAAGGTTCGCGCCAAATCTACGCACAATACGCACAAGAGGAAGGCGAGACGGATTTCACGTTGATAGGAACGTACAACTGGTGCCGTCAAATGTATCCCGACGCAGGCGAAAGCGGTGTACGCAACCCTGCAATAGCCGCTTCGCTCACTACCGAGTAGTTGCAAATCGCGAAGGAGGACACCATGAATCGAGAACGGGCACTGAAGATCGTGTTGGTGGTGGTGGGATTGTTGTTTACGGCGGGAGTTGTTCCGCTGACAATGTTTTTCTCGCGACAGCCTTCGGTGCCAATGCTAATGAGCATCTATGTCACGCTGGGAATTTTCTTGCTGCTGGCGGTGCGTGACCCAGCGGCGAACCGCAGCCTGATCGCCTTCGGCGGATGGGCAAATCTGGCGCATGCTGGGGTCATGGCTGCGCAGGAATACCGGAATGTGATCGAGCGCCGAGAACTCGCGGGAGTGGTTGTGTTCGCAATCGTCGGTGTTGTGCTCGTTGCACTGGCTCCGGCAAAGAAGTCAGTGGAGCGAACCTCCGCTGTTGTGGCATAGCGAGCAGCGAGGACTAACCACCTGGGAGCATGGGCGTGGTCATAGCCATCGTAATCATCGCCATCGCCGCCACGGGCGTGCTCATGATGCGGTTCCGTAAGCGATGGCTGGCGAAGATCAACATTGCCTTCACTAACCGGATCACTGGGTTGTTCGCTGGCTGGCTTCCCGACTTCGGCATTCTCGCGCACGTCGGACGAAAATCAGGAAAGGTCTACCGAACTCCAGTGAACATCTTTCGAACGTCCAGCGGATTCGTCGTCGTCGCCCTCACATAAAGCAGCCAATCCGAGTGGGTGAAGAACGTCCTTGCGGCAGGCGTGTGCGAACTCAAAACTCGTTGGGAAGAAGTATCACCCTTTCCGCGCCGAAGGTCGTGCACAATCCCACTCGGCGACGATTCCCCATTCCGGTGCGGATGGTGCTGAGGATCGTGGGTGCAGACGAGCACGTGGAGCTTTCAGCTGCTCGCGCAGATGGCGTCAACTCCAAATTCACATAGGCTCGGGCCGTTTTGTAGCCTATCGCCATGCAGAATCCGGTCAAAGATCGCATCATAAAATGGGTACTGTTACAGGAAGCGGGGCTAACTGATCACGTGTGAGTTTGCAGGAATGGGTGGGATTATTGGACAGAAAGGCATCTGAGGTACAAGCATGAGACGAACAAGAAAAACCCAGCTTAGATATGCCGATGGAAATTGTAAGCCATGCGGACACCTGTTTAATCCCCAAGTAGTGGTCGCCTACGATACGAATGATTTTTCGAAGGGAGGCGAGATTCTGTGTCCCGTGGCAGGATGCAGTTGTTTCCACAACCTAGATTTCAGACTGTAACAGTACCTAGAATTGCGAGAGGAAATAGCGCAAATCACGCCGCGTGCCTCGCAGCGGAACATTGTTTAGAATCGAACGTAGCATCAATCTGGAAAGTTATCCCAACGATTTGCTTCCAAGGCTTCCTCTGCGGCCCGAAGGTTGAATTTATGAGACTCGTACGACCTGCAATCCTGGCGCTGGTAATCGCCGGCGCGTTCTTTTACTTCACCACCTGGCGTTCGAATGCGAAGTTCGCGCCCACACCCGCGGGCTGGTTGAGTGAACCGGCACATGTGGAGATCACCGAAGCCGCCCCCGGCGAAGGCCTCGACAGCGAAGAGCAGAACAACATCGGCGTCTATCGCAAGAACATTCCGTCGGTGGTAAATGTCACCTCGCGCACCATGACCATGGATTTCTTCTACGGCCTGGTCCCGCAGGAAGGCCAGGGCTCGGGCTTCGTGATCGATAAAGACGGCCACATCCTCACCAATTATCACGTGGTGAAAGATGCGCGCGACGTCGAGGTTACGATGCACAACCGCAAAAAGTACAAGGCGACGATTGTGGGCACCGACCCGGCGCACGATCTGGCGGTGATTCAGATCCAGGCGCCCAGCCTGGTTCCCGCGGTGCTCGGCGATTCCCGCAATCTGCAGGTCGGGCAGAAGGTCTACGCCATCGGTAACCCGTTCGGGCTGGCGGGAACCATGACGCGCGGCATTGTGAGTTCGATCCGCCCGGTGCGGGAGCCGAATGGCGCGACCATCGACGATGCCATTCAAACCGACGCCGCCATCAACCCCGGCAACTCCGGCGGTCCACTGATGAACTGGCACGGAGAAGTGATCGGCATCAACACCATGATTCTTTCGAACTCGGGACAGAACGCCGGCATCGGCTTTGCCATTCCCATCAACACCGCGAAGGCTGTGTTGAATGACTTGATGACGCTGGGCCGCGTGCGCCGCCCCGCGCTGGGCGTGCGCACCATTCCCATCAGCCCCGAGTTAGCCGATGAAATGGGCCTGCCCGTCGATTACGGCGTGTTGATCGTGCAAGTCACTCCCGGCGGCGCAGCCGATCAGGCCGGTCTGCGCGGCGGCACCGAGCGCGCCTACCTGGGCAACATCCCCATCATGCTCGGAGGAGACTTGATCATCGCCATCGACGGCGAAAAAGTAGAAGACGAGCAGGACCTCGCCCAAATGATGAACAACCACCGCGCCGGAGACACGGTGAAGGTCACCATCTACCGAAACAAGAAAAAGATGGATGTCAACGTGGCCCTGGGGGAGGCTCGAGAGCAGGTGTAACCCAAGCTCTCAGCCGTGAGCTCCCAGCTTCCGGTGTGAAACATGGAATTTCACACGTTAGACTTTCACGCGGCGTCATCCCGAAGTCCCCGCGTTTCTTCCAGCGGGGCGAGGGATCTCCCGCCTAACGGACTGTAGGTGAAACCCGTGAAACCCCCCGTTGCCGTTGAAATTCACCTCCGGCCCATGTAACCTTAGCCCTGCCTATGACCGCCGTCCTCTAGCCCTCGAACCTGCTTGCCCGAACGAGAATACTCTTGCAGTTTGTCGCGCCGTGTTCTTGTTTCCAACAGAAAGGATTCTTGCCATGCGATTCGTGGATAAGGCTTTGGCGCGCAGATTTGAGGCGTGCGAAGAAATGACGCAGGTGCTGTACGCGCGGGCGTTCCAAAAGATGCGGCCCCAGATCGGAGCCGCCGAGAAAGAAATCTGCGGCGGGCACATGGTGTTTGCCGGCCTGGGATCGCCGATCGGCAGAGCAACCGGCGTGGGGCTCGACCGGCCCTTTACGGCCGCCGACCTTGATCGCGTCGAAGAATTCTACCGCTCGCACCAAGCGCCGGCGCAGGTGGATTTGTGTCCGCTTCACGACCCGGAAGCGTTGGTCATGTTCAAGGAGCGCGGTTACAACTTCGTGGAACTGAACAACGTGTTATACCGGCCCTTGGATCCGAACGAAGAATTTCCTGCAGCTCCGGCGGGCTGCGAAATTCGCCGCGGGCGCCGGGCCGAAGCGCAAGAGTGCTCCGCCATTGTGGAACGCGCCTTCTTTCCCGGGGGAGCGCCAAAATCCTTTCAAGGCCTGATCGAGCCGCTGTATCAAATGGAGGGAGCGCTCGCCTTTGTAGCCTCAATCGACGGCACGATGGCCGCCTGCGCTACCGGGCTCTGCATTCCCCAGCACCGAATCTTCGCTCTGGGCGGAGCCGGAACCCTGCTCCAACTTCGCGGCCGCGGGCTGCAGACCGCCTTGCTTCGCGCCCGTATGCGCGCCGCGGCGGAAGCCGGATGCGAGTACGCGGTCGTGGTTACGCAGGGCGGCACCACGTCGCAGCGCAACTGCGAGAGGCTCGGATTCCACGTCGCCTACAGCAAGCTGACGGCGATTAAGGAAGTGGCGAAGAATTAAGAGTCCAGTTCTCAGGCGGCGCTTTCGGCGAAGAAATCTTCAATCTCGTTCACCTCTTTATCGTTCAGCCGCAGGTCGCCCGCTTTCATCACGCCTTGCGCCTGGCGTGCGTTGCGCGCGCCGACAATGGCTCCCGTCACCGCGGGATTGCGCAAAGTCCAGGCAATCGCAATCTCACCGACCGAACGGTTGTGACGTTTGGCGATCTCGCGCAGGCGCTCCACCAACTCGAGGTTGCGCGAAAGATTCGGCTCGTTAAAGTCGGCATGCGCCTTGCGCCAGTCGTCCTGAGGCAAGCGGGCGGCACGTTCCCGCGTCATCGCGCCGGTCAGCAGCCCCGAAGCCATCGGAGAATAAACGATCACTCCGATCCCTTCGCGCAGGCAAAAAGGCAGAATCTCATCTTCAATATCGCGGTGCAGCAGCGAATAGGGAGGCTGCAATGAAGTGACGGGGGCGATCGCCTGGGCGCGGCGCAGTTGCTTGACGTTGAAATTCGAAACTCCAATCCAGCGCACCTTGCCTTCTCGCTTCAAATCGGCCAGCGTAGACCATCCTTCTTCGAGCGCGGGAGAATCCGGATCGGGCGGCCAGTGAATCTGGTAGAGATCGATCGCATCGACGCCCAGTCGCCGCAGGCTGTCTTCCACTTCGCGGCGAATCGACTCCGCGCTCAGAACTTTTTGCACGTTACCCTGCGCATCCCACCGCAGGCCGCACTTGGTAAAGATATATGGACGCGAACCAGACCAACTTTTGAGCGCGCGGCTGACAACCTCTTCAGAATGACCCAGGCCATAAATGGCAGCGGTGTCGATCCAATTGACGCCGAGTTCGAGCGCGCGATGAATGGCGGCGACGGAATCTGCATCATCCTGCGCTCCCCACGCGAATTGCCAACCGGAGCCGCCCACGGCCCAGGCCCCGTAGCCCACGGGAGCAATTTGTAGATCGGAATTGCCAAGATTGCGGGTTTGCATGTTAAATCTCCATGTCAAGTTTGATTAGCCGGGACTTTGACGGGATTCAGAATCGAGAACTCAAATGAATGCCGATGCAATCCGTGAGTTTTGCCTGGCTTTTCCTGATGCCACCGAAAAGCTGCAATGGGGCGACGAGCTTTGCTTCAAGATCGGCGGCAAGATTTTCCTCATGCTCGGCCTGGACCATCCTCGGCTTTGCTTCAAATGCACGCCCGAAAACTTCGCCGAGTTGATCGAGCGCACGGACATTCACCCCGCGCCGTACGTCGGGCGGTATAAGTGGGTGATGCTGGACCGGATGGATGCTTTGGGCTGGAACGAACTACGCGAGTTGATCGGGCAGTCCTATACGATGGTGGCCGCGAAGGCACCGAAGAACGAAGCCCAGAAAAAGCAGGCGGCGAAGAAGAGAAAGATTCCTAAACGCGGGACTGCGAAGAAGACGAAGAGCGATTGACATTCTTTATCCTGGCTAGATTCGGCGGGCAAGAGTGCATGCCCTACTCCACCCCCCTAGGCTATGAGTAATTTGACTCCGCTTGCCGCCGTCGGCTAGCCTCAAGAGTCCCCTCATTCTGGGCACCGTCGATCCTGATGCGACTCCGCCACAAATCATTGCTTTGGCTGCTGCTGGCGGCGATAACCGGATTAGTTTTTCCCTATGCCGCCGCCTCCCCCCAGCCCGTGCACGCGCAACACGGCATGGTAGTCAGCGTGCACGAGTTGGCTTCGCGCGCCGGAGTCGAAGTCATGCAGGCTGGCGGGAACGCGGTGGACGCCGCGGTGGCTACCGGATTTGCCCTGGCGGTGGTCCACCCCGCGGCAGGAAACCTGGGCGGCGGCGGATTTATGCTGATCCGCATGGCGGATGGCAAAGTGCGTTTTCTCGATTACCGCGAGAAGGCTCCAGCGGCGGCAAAGCCCGACATGTATCTCGACCCGCAGGGCAACGTGATCGAGGACGCCATCGAATATGGTTACAAAGCGATTGCCGTGCCCGGGTCGGTGGCGGGCATGGTTTACGCCGAGCACAAATACGGCAGGCTGACGCTGAAACGAGTGGTCGCTCCGGCGATACGGCTGGCCCGTGAGGGCTATGCGCTGACCTGGGCAGAAGCTCACGATTTTCAGCGGGATGCGCTCCTCGCTAAGTTCTCCGAGTCGCGTCGCATATTCCAGCGCGACGGCAACTTCTACCAGCCCGGTGAGACCTTCCGCCAGCCCGATTTAGCACGGACCTTGGAACGCATCGCCGCCAAGCCCGATGATTTCTACCACGGAGCCATCGCGCGCGAACTGGCGGCGGCGCTGCAGAAAGGCGGAGGGATCATTACCTTCGAAGATCTGGCGCATTATGAAGTGAAAGAACGCGAGCCGATTCGCGGCAACTATCGCGGTTACGAGATTATCAGCGCACCGCCGCCCTCTTCCGGTGGGACCGTTTTGGTGGAAGCGCTGAACATCGCCGAAGGCTACGAACTTGCCAAGCTAGGAGAGCGTTCGGCACAGTCGATCCATTTCGTTACCGAAGCCTTCCGGCGCGCTTTTTTTGATCGCGCGGAATTTTTAGGCGATCCTGACTTTTCGAAAAT
>Ga0208936_1000017_pt1 | contig 22966 bp, 18 predicted proteins | sample June2015DPH_10_2_FD_184701 | JGI IMG/M metagenome (GOLD analysis project Ga0208936, IMG submission 184701) | Peatland microbial communities from SPRUCE experiment site at the Marcell Experimental Forest, Minnesota, USA - June2015DPH_10_10... | ecosystem: Environmental > Terrestrial > Soil >... | reverse complement strand
AGGAAAGAATCGGGGCGGGGAAGGGGCGGTAGGAAAAGAAGGAAAGAATCGGGAAGGGCACAACGTTCAGTCGTGCCGTATCCGAGATAAATTGATTTCGGCTTTCGCCGCCGCCGAGGTGAGCCGCTACAGCGCGCTCATATTCGACAGGAACTCGCCGTTAGCCTTGGTCTTGCTCAGCTTGTCGATCAGCAACTCCATCGCCTCCACCGGCGACAGCGGATTCAGCACCTTGCGCAGCACCCAGATGCGCGACAAATCCTCCTTAGGAATCAGCAACTCTTCCTTACGAGTACCGGAGCGTTGAATGTCGATCGCCGGAAACACGCGCTTATCCACCAGCTTGCGCTCCAGAATAATTTCGGAGTTGCCCGTGCCCTTAAACTCTTCAAAGATCACGTCATCCATGCGCGACCCAGTGTCGATCAAGGCGGTGGCAATAATGGTCAAAGATCCGCCTTCTTCAATATTGCGCGCCGAGCCAAAAAACCGCTTGGGCCGCTGCAGCGCATTCGAATCCACGCCGCCCGAAAGCACTTTGCCCGAAGGCGGGACAATCGTGTTGTAGGCGCGCGCCAGCCGCGTAATCGAATCGAGCAGAATCACCACATCGCGCTTGTGCTCGACTAGCCGCTTCGCTTTCTCGATCACCATCTCGGCCACTTGCACGTGCCGCGCCGCCGGTTCGTCGAAGGTGGAAGAAATCACCTCGCCCTTCACCGAACGCTGCATGTCCGTAACCTCTTCCGGCCGCTCATCGATCAGCAGAACCATCAGCACCACTTCCGGATGATTCGTCGTAATCGAGTTCGCCACATTCTGCAGCAGCATGGTCTTGCCGGCTCGTGGCGGAGACACGATCAACCCGCGCTGCCCTTTACCGAGCGGCGTAAGCAAATCCATCACGCGCGCGCTCGCGTTCTCGCGCGTAGTCTCCAGCTTCAACCGCTCCTGCGGATACAGCGGCGTCAAATTGTCGAACAGAATCTTGTTGCGCGCCTCATCCGGCGACTCGAAGTTCACCGCCTCGATCTTCACCAGCGCAAAATATTTCTCGCCCTCATGCGGAGGCCGCACCTGCCCGCTGATCGTGTCTCCGGTCTTCAAATCAAATTTGCGGATTTGCGACGGCGACACATAAATATCGTCGGGGCCCGGCAGGTAGTTGTAATCCGGCGAGCGCAGAAAGCCGTAGCCGTCGGGCAAAATTTCAAGCACGCCTTCGGCGAAGATGTGGCCTTCTTTTTCGCTCTGCGCCTGCAGGATTTTGAAGATGAGATCCTGCTTGCGCAGTCCGCTGGCACCGGGCAGCTCCAAGGTCCTTGCGATTTTGGTCAGCTCGGTGATGTTTTTTTCTTTCAGTTCAGCAATGGTCATGATTTGTCCTAGAAACGATTCACCTAAACCCGTGCACTAAAACTTATTCGTTAGTGTCTGCGGGAGATTTCCAAAGGAAGGGTATTCAGGGAAGACAAAACACCAAGCAGGCGGGCGGGGCTGTTTTAAGCAGCCCGCCGTTGTGCCTCTGCAAAATTTTCCGGCTCCGACAACACTTCTTGCCGCTCCGCGCCTGCGATCCGGTCCAGCACCCCATTCATCGTTTCCTGGATTCTGGTGCTCGGCCGGTGGAACTTCCGCGTGGCCTTCGAGGCAAGCTGGCACAGCATATAACGATTCCGCAAGGTTTGTAAAGCGTCAAACACACGATCAGATCTCATGGTGTGTCTACTCCTTCCTTATATATATGGGCATCCGCTTCCGCCCTCGTTCCCTGGTCTGCCAGTCGGCGCCCACAGCCCACCCTAACCGACTGATTCCACTGAGATTTTAAAGGAGTTAGCGCAATTCCTACCCAGAATAGATGCGCGACCGCACTCCGAAGATGCTCTACTTTCCTGATTTGGCTTCGCAGGTCGGAGTCTCAGAACGGGACCTAGAGTCTTCGGATTGCCCTTGGAACAAGTCAATGTATAGGGAAAGCGCAAACACGTCAATACTTTTCTTAACTGAGAGCTTTAGAGTCGAAGTGCGATTCCTAAAAAGGTGCTCCGGACCGCAAGTTCCTGCATCTTGACACCGGGGAGAAGCTGGCACAAAATTGCCCCCTGCTTGCCTTTTAAGCCTTTGTTTTCATCGCGGGCAACGCCGTCGGCGATCGCCGTTCTGCGGAGGGTTCCGGTGTATCGGTCTAGAGTGCGCTGGTTTACTATTCTGGTTCGCGCGCTTGCTATCCTCCCACTCTTCTGGTTGGCCAACCCGGCCTTCGCAGACTGCCTGGCCGCAGTGGGGGCAGAATCCTCAGCACACCGGTTATCTTTCCGTTGCCGGCCAGGCCCTGCCAAACTTGCGGACCAGGTTTTCGATCCCTTCGTTTCCCAGGAAGTCGCCGAGGCAGGCGATCGCCCGCGCCATCGCCGCGTAAGCTCGTGTGGAGCGGACACTCCGGTCCGCTGCCTTTGATGTTGGTCTTGACGTTGACTTTGGGCGGCACAGAGCTTTCAGGGCTGCCTAGATCGCGCCTTATCTGGTCTCGTGTTTGACCGGATCGCCCTCTAGCGGCGTCCCCCGCCATGCGCACCACCCCGATATCCGGGGAGCGCGTGTTCGTTCCTCGCATCATGGCCGGCCTCGCCCATGTTACCTCGCCCATCGCGCGCCTCGTTTCCCTGGAAGTGGTTGAAGCGCTGCGCCCCATGGTCCGGCAACGGTCCAACGTAGCCGTGGTGAGGATCAAAGCGGTTATCGACATGGCCGTAAAAGCCGTGAGGCCCGTGAAACCAGGGGCCAGCTCCAAGAAACACTCCGCCCACAAACCAATCGGGCCCGTAGTAGCCGTAGGGAGCACAATCATACGGGGCATAGTCGAAGTACCCGTAAGGGCACACGGGAGCCGCTCCGATGTTTACGCCGACAGAAACCTGGGCTGGCGCCACAGATGCACAGCATAAAAGGCCAGCTATAAGAGTTGTGAAAGCAAGAGCACTGACTTTGAACATAATCTCTCCTTATTTCCCATATTTCCCATCGATCGCACAGAATTTTAACCCAGACAACTGAACGCCAGCATAATACCGAAGGATCAGGACCGGCAAGTCGGCCATGGGAAGTGATCGCCACTTGCTCCCAGAGAGGCAATTGCCGGAAGTGAATTGTGAGCGCGATTGCGGTAAGAACCCTGTTGGCGAGTGTAGCGGCGATTTCACCAACACATGAAAGGCGTGGCGACTTCTATTTGGAAGGAGGCGCCGGAAGGATGGGCTTTATGCTCTTCATAATCTCGTCGATGGGCGAGGGAGCGGGAGTGGGGAACGACTCGATCCGCATCTCATATTCGCACGGAATCTTGAACAATGATGGGTTGGAAGTCGTGCGTTGGAGGTCAGATAGTTCGGTGATCGTCTTGCCCGCGGGCGGATCGTCAAAAACGCTGCGCACGAGGACTCGAAGGCCGGGAGATATCCAAAGCTCAACCGTCCGCGTGGATTGTGATTATTGCCATCGCCGCCGGACCAAACGCTCGTGGTCCGATATCCAAGGCAGGGATGCCGTTGATGGTAGTCGGCGCAGTTTTTCGATGGTTTGACCGGAAGAATGCCTGACTTCGTCCTGTTGGGACAACGGTAGCTGGCATGGCACCGGCCCTTCCCTGTCTGAGACAGGTCGTATTTCACAATTTTCTTCGCCGACGGGTCGGCGGCTGTCGTCTCGATGCTCCAGAGGTAGAGCGTCCTTGCGAGCGGATCATTCCCAATTGTGGACGGCGCTCACTGCCGGAGCAAATTTTCTCCGCAAGATCCGTCCGCACGCGGCCCTCGGCGTTGCGCCATACAAATTGCTCGCCCTTTTGCTCGGTCGTGGTCCCATTGGCCAGCGCCTTTACCACCGTCGCCGTTTGCTTGCCGAATATGGCAATCCTGTGCATCCTCTAGCGGAGGTTACAAGCGCGGGGCGTGCCCGCGCCGCAACGCCCTGAAATTGCGGCGGATCGATGTGGGCGCCTTGCGCCTACTGCTACGACAGCCAGGATCAGAGCAACCTCAACTGGCCGTTAGCAGGTCGTTACACTCAAATCGAGCCATTGCGGTCCGCGGCAAGCCATCCCTTCATGTCATTTGCGATAAGATCGCGATTCACCTCACCCCCAACTGCCAAAACAAAAACGAATAAACGTCCGTACTCTCCTCAATCTGCTTGGTGACCGGCTTCCCTTGCCCATGCCCCGCCTTACTCTCAATCCGCAACAAGATTGGACGCGTACGACTACTCCCATTCTTAGCTGAAGTCTGCATCAGCGCGGCCATCTTTTTCGCGTGCATGGGATCGACGCGCGAGTCGCTATCCGCGGTCATGAATAAGATCGCGGGATATTCCGTCCCCGCCTTCACATGGTGATAGGGCGAGTAGGCGTAGAGCCACTTGAACTGCTCTTCGTTTTCGGCGCTGCCGTACTCTGGAATCCAGAGCTTGGCAATCTGGAAATCCTGATAGTGCAGCATATCGAGCAGCGGAACCTGGCAAACGACCGCGCGAAACAGGTCAGCACGCTGTGTGATCATCGCGCCCATGAGCAGGCCACCGTTCGAGCCGCCCTGAATGGCTAGATGATTCTTGTCGGTATATTTTTCGGAGATTAAATGCTCGGCGGCCGCGATCATGTCGTCAAAGACATTTTGCTTGTTGGCGAGCATGCCGGCGCGGTGCCAGTCTTCTCCAAACTCGGCCCCGCCGCGCAGATTAGCTACAGCGTAGACGCCGCCGTGCTCCATCCAGAGATAGGCGTCACGCTTGAAGGAGGGAAGCAAGCTGACATTGAATCCGCCGTAAGCCGTGAGCAGCGTGGGATTGCGCCCATTTTTCTGCAAATCTTTTTTGTGCACCACGAACATGGGCACGCGCGTGCCATCTTTCGAGTGATACCACTCCTGCTCCACGTCATAAGCCGCGGGATCGAGCGAAGGCGCATCCACCTTGGCCCAAAGCGTGGTTGCGCCGGTCTCCAAGTCATAGCGATACACCGAAGGAGGCACCGTGAAAGATTGAAAGCCGTAGAAGACCTCGTCGCGATCCCATTTGCCGGCCGACCCGAACACCGTGCCAATCGCGGGCAGAGCGAGGTCGCCGAGCTTTTTTCCTTCCAGATCGAAGAGCCTTAGCTGCGAGCTAACATCGTGCTCGTACTGCGTGAAAAGTTTTCCTCCCCATACCGCCGCGCCCTGCAGCACGGCGTCCGTCTGCGGGATGATTTCCTTCCAGTGCTCGCGATCATAGTCTCCGGCATCGGTCACGAATACGCGGTAGCGTGGAGCATCTTCATTAGTAACGATAAAAAGTTTTCCTTCGTAGACGGATGCCCGGTAGAGAAAATTCTTGCCCGTAGTCACGCGCGTGGGCGGCGTGCCCGCCTTTAGGTCCATCAAGAAAAGCTCGGTTTTAGTCCAGCCTTGCGACACGTGAATGATGAGCCAGCGGCCGTCGTGCGAGAGATCGACGCCGATCATATCCTCGGGATCGCGGCCTTCGCCGAAGATGGGCGAGTCTTTGGCGGGATCATCGCCGAGTTCGTGATAGAAAACGTGGCGATTGTAGTTTTCCTGGCCGGCGGCGACCTCGCCTTTCTTGGGGTAACGCGTGTAATAAAAACCAGAGTTGTCGAGGAGCCAGGCCACGCTGGCGTAGCGCGTGCGCTCGATGGTGTCGGGCAGCAGCAGGCCGGTTTTGGTTTCGATGACGTGCAGCGTGCTCATCTCCGAGCCGCTAGACGAGGTGCCGTAGGCCACGTACTTGCCGTTTTCTGATGGATGGTACCAGTCGAGTGCGACCGTGCCATCGTCGGCGAGCTGGTTGGCATCAACCAGAACGCGATCTTTTCCCTCCAGTCCCTCGCGCACATAAAGGACGGGCTGGTTCTGCATGCCGTCTCGGCGTGCGTAGAAATAATATTTGCCGGCGATTTCCGGCTGGCTAATGCTGCCGATGCTGAGCAATTCCGTGAGCCGCTTGCGGACGGCCGCGCGCCCCGGCAGAGGATCGAGCAGCGAGCGCGTGTAGGACATTTCTTCTTCCACCCACTTGCGCGTCTCGGGACTGTTGCCGTCTTCGAGCCAGCGGTATTTATCGGCAACTTTGGTGCCATGAAAATTCTCTTCGAGTGGCTGCGGCTCGGCCGTGGGAGGAGCAGAAGGCTTGGCGTTATCCGAGGCATGAACCGCCGCCACCAGAACGAACAGGGAGGAGAAAAGCCAAAATAAATTCACCGGCAAACGAAACCTCCAGAGGCTCGACCTCGCAAGAAGCCAAAAGCAACCACAACGTCAAAAACTCCGTTCGTTCTGATGTTCTCAAGCACCGGCTAAATTGGCAAACCCCAACCCCCACCGACATGGAGTAACAGCGCTACGAATGTTCCCCCTAGCCAAAGATTCTCGGCGGGACCGCGGTACCAACGAGGCTGTTTTCAGTGTTACCAAACGTACGAGAGTGATGGTTGACTGCCTGCGGCAGGATGCTATGATAATGATGCGAACGCACTCAGTGCGCGCGCCTCACAACACTCCTCAGTAGCTCAATGGCAGAGCATTCGGCTGTTAACCGAAGGGTTGTAGGTTCGAATCCTACCTGAGGAGCCATTCTTTTTCAGACACTTACTGAATAATTCCATTTTCGGCCTCCGACGAGTTGGGGGACTTTTTGAGGGACCCCACGGCAATTTCCATTCCTCCCAGCACCTCGACCGCAGCGCGTAGAGCCTGATTTCCAATGTGCCCATATCGCTTGGACAAGCGGATGGCCGTCGCCGCGGACCATCCCATGATGCTAGCCACAACCGGATAAGGGATGCCGGCTTCTAGCAAACGGGTGACTGCGGTGTGTCTGAGATCATGAAAGCGGCATTTGAGAGGTTCGGCTTCTTTATCTGTCGCACCGCCTCCTAGAATTGCACCAGCGCGTTTCTTGGCCATTTCCCACGCTTCTTTCCAATTCCCGATGGGCTCCGTCGGGTCTGTATCGTAGGTAACGACTCCTCCAGTGAAGCCGAAGTCATCTGTCCGACCGGCCGCACCATACTTCTCTCTGGGGAACACGAAATGTGTTGGCTGCCGTTTGGGGAATCGAGCCGCCCAAAGCTCCAATATGTTCATGATTCGACTGTTCAGCGGGATCGCTCGCCCTGTGCCGCTCGGAGATTTGGACTTGCCGACCGTCAGAGTCTTGCTGACAAAGTCTACTTGTTTCCAACTTAGCAGTCGGATTTCGCTATAGCGCATTCCGGTATTAAGGGCGAGCGTGACAACGATGTACAGGCAGCGGCAACGGCTTTGGGTGCAGGCACTGAGCAGGGCTGCTTCTTCGGCCGGAGTGATGGCACGCCCAACGTCATCTTGCGGGGGGAACATCCGAACGTCTTGCTGTATTTCTGCCCAGACGCGATGACGCCGCAGGATGGCGCGCAAGGTGCCGACTTCGAGGTTGATGGTCTTAGGTGCCGCACCTTCCGACAGGCGAACGTGCTGGGTGCGACTCACATCCGCGGCTTGAATGTCGGTCACTAGGCGCTTCTCGAATTTCGGGCGAAGGTGCTTGAGATTGGCGCCTTCAATCCGGTGCGAAGATGCAGCAAGAGTTAGTTTCTTGCGCATGAGCCACTCGTCCGCGGCAACCGAAAAAAGCTTCGCGCGGTCCCGGCGTTTTATGCCATTAAAGCTCTCCTCCAACTCCCGATGCCGAACACGCTCCGCATCCTTCGCCAGGGTTTTGGAGTGGGTCTTGGCGCTCTCTCGAACGCGTTGCCCTTCAAAGATGAAGTCATACCACCAAACCCGCGTTTGTTTCGTTGGTCTGTAAATCGCCACAGTCATCGCCTTTCAGATTGTGCCCGCGGTTAGCGGGATTTATATACCATTGACCTCGCAGCCGACTCACGCCTCTTCAGATCCTTGCGATACTGCTCCATATACAGGCGTCGCCGGTCTTTGAAATTCTCGTCGCCGGAGTGAAATTTTTGCCGACAATTATCTTTGCAAAATGACTGGTGGTTGGTTGTTGCATAGAACCAGCGCTTGCAATTGCGGCAGCTTCGGACTAGGAGAATCTGGCCCTTGGCGCGCAAATTCAACAGCCAGTACACAAAGCGGTTTTCCCAGTCGGACTCCTTTGTCTTTGCGTCCCAAGCAAATCTATTCCGTTCACTCGTTCCAAAAGTAATACGAGGGGACCAGTGACACGACGAAAGGATCTGATTCGCTTTCTTGTGGAGCTTAATTAGCGTAGACACCGGGTAAGCCGCTTCACGGTGGAGGATCTTTAACCATTGAGTTCGCGTGTAGCCAAGGAGTCCACTGAGTTGCTCGATCTCTTGAAGCGTACGAACTAGGTCCATGAGTTCCAGAGACCGCTTCGACTGATGTGCGCCATTGAGAGGTGCGATTAATCCTTCAGGGCCGCTCAGGGCCTTTGCAACATCTCGTCGTTTCTCCCGTGTATCGCGTAACTTACGCATTCGTAATCTTTCACAGCAGTCACAATACACTGTTCGCGATGTGCTGTCTAGGAGTCCGTCCGAGTATTGCGTTTTGAAAGGTATTTTCGCGACTTTCGCGACCGATTCCCGAATTGTGAAAACAGCCAGTCAGAATTCGTCCCCTGAAGCTCGGGAAAATGCTTATAGAAAGGCCTCTCGAGAGCAATCATCACCTTCCGCATTGACCTTTCTTGCTCGTTTCTAGCTCGATCCATAGCAGAGCCGGTGTAACTTCAGAATGTTGTGCGTGAGACAGATCATGGCCCATTCCCCTTGCACCTTCTCCAGACCACGCAACAGAAATTGCCGGAAGCCGCGCGCTTGTTTGATCTGTCCAAACACCGGCTCCACGATCGTTTTGCGCCTGGAGTAGATCGCTGCTCCCGCCTTGGTCTGCAGTTTCCGGCGCATGCGGTCCACCCGCGTCGCTCCCGGGGGTAGCGGCCCCCGCGGGCCCGGCTGCTGGCGGTCCCGATACGACTCCTTGTCGGTCGCAATGAAGCCTTCGATCTTGTTCTTCTCCAGATACTTCAGATTGGCCTCGGAGCAATACCCGCTGTCGGTCATCACTTCCTGCGGCTTCTGTCCGGCTTGCTCCTCCACCGCTTTCACTGTGGGCACCAGCTGTTGCTTATCATTGGCGGCCTGGGTCACTTTCTGCCCCACGATCCACTGGTAATCCGGTTCCACCGCAATTTGCGTGTTGTAGGCCTGCACAAATCCATCGGCCCCCAGCATGATGCGCGACTCCGGATCGGTGAAGTTATATTGCATCTTGGCTTTGGGCTTGGCCTTATCCTCCGGCTCGCCCTTACTCTTGGCTTCCTCGCGCGCGCGCTCTTCCAGGGCCCGCTTGGCTTCCTGGATCCGCTTCAGTCGCGTTTCCCGTCGTGCCAACTCCGCCGGCAGCTCCTCTCCTGTCTGATCCCGGCCGTAGCGCCTATCCTCTTCTTCATCCGTGGCATCCGCCTGCTTCAATAACCGCTTCACCTCGTCTTTTAAGCGCTTCTCTTCTTCCTGCATCCGCCCGTAACTCATCGCCTTGTGCTTGCTCGCGTTGGCTTTTACTTTGCTCCCATCCAACACCACCCGCCCCAGCTTCCTCGTCCCCGCCTGCAACGCGATCTGCAACACTTGATCAAATAACCCTTGCAGCGCCCCCAGATGCTGCTTCCGAAAGTCCGAGATCGTTCGGAAATCCGGTTGGTTCCCCGCCGCCAACACCCGAAACCCTACATCCTCGCTCAACTTCTTCTGCATCCGCCGCGAGGAAAACACTCCCACACAGTAGCCGTAAATCAGAATCTTGGTCATCATCCGCGGATGATACGGTGGCTGGCCTCGCTCTTCCTCCTCGTAGATCGACTCGATGGCGCTCAGATCCAGCTGTTCCACCACGTCGGAGACGAAATAGGTCAAGTGATCCTCCGGCAACCAGTCACGCAGGCTTGGCGGTAACAACAAATCTTGTTCAGGCAGGTAGGCGCGGTATGTTTTCCCCATATCGCAAACTTGGCATATCCACCCTGTGCGTTTCAATCTAAATCAGCGCTTCCCAGTTGAATATTCGGACACACTCCTAGGAGCCCGGAGCCACATTTCCGCGCTGTATCAGATCACGTGTGGCCAAGAATCTGAGATTCAGTCTTCGAGCGGCGTGCTGGTCTCGACGGGAGCAGGGTCGACAGGCTGGGTTTCGTCGGTGTTCAACACGGCAGGCGGCGTTTCGCGCTTCTGCGGAGGACCTCCGGTGACGCCGGTGCGCATGCCATGGGAAGACCGGCGACTTCTTTTTGTGGTGCGCGAACCATTCGTCAGCCGCCACTCGCAGGCCGGTATCGTTGCTGGCATCCTTCAGACTGGAGAAGAGCTTACGATCGAATCCCGGATGCCTTCGTACGGTGTAATCTTCAGCGACGGCATGGAAGCGGACTTTCTGCAGTTCAACTCGGGAGCCATCGCTCATGTGCGCGCCGCGGAACAGAGTGCCCGTCTTGTCGTATCCTGAGAATCGCCGATGCGAGTTACCGTTGACATCGTAATCTTCACGATCCAGTCCGGGACCCTCAAAGTCCTGTTGGTGAAGCGTGCCGCGGCTCCATTTCAGGGGCAGTTCGCAATTCCAGGTGGTTTCGTCCACGAAGACGAGGATTTGGATAAGGCGGCATTGCGGGAGTTGCGAGAAGAAACGGGAGTCGCTGATGTGTACCTGGAGCAACTTTATTCCTTCGGAGACGTTGGACGAGATCCGAGGGGGCGCGTGATCACAGTGGCGTACTTCGCCCTGATTTCGGCGGACCGTCCGCTAAGGGCGGGCACCGATGCTGCCGAAGCCGAGTGGTGGGCGATGGACCAATTACCAACCCTAGCGTTTGACCATGCCACGATTCTGAACTATGCACTTGAGCGGCTCCGCAACAAGCTGGAATACACGACTGTTGGTTTTCAGTTGCTTCCAGAGAAATTCACGCTCACGGAGTTGCAGAAAGTGTACGAAACAATTCTTGGAAAACAGCTCGACAAACGCAACTTCCGACGAAAACTGTCTCTGCTAAAGATCCTGAAACCGCTACCGGAGTATCGGAGAGGTGGCCAACGACCGGCGCAGCTCTACCGGTTTGTCGCCGCTCGATTTGAAAAGTTGAAGGACAAGGGAATTCTATTTCCATTTTGACGATTAGGTCTCCACCTAGAAATAACTGCGGCGTCGAACCGATCTCGAACAGAACCCGAAAAAGGGCGAACCACGTCCGAGATTGTTCGAGCCGGATTCGTCAATGCAACGAAGATCTGCACCGACCTAAGCCGAAGGCTTAGGGATGGTGTCTCTCTCTCTCCTCTCTCACGTCTGACTGTGGGCAGCCGATGGAGGAAGCCTCCGGTCCAATCCTTCGTCCAGTGCTGAAGTCTGAACAAGCGCAGTGCGCAACAATGGGCGACGTATCCCATGTTCGCACTCAGGTTCCCTCTTTCCCTTCATCCTCCATCCCATTGCGGGATAGAATCGTCACGTGATCCGATGCTTGGCAATCGCCCTGCTCCTGGTCTGCAATTATGGTTTCGGGAGTGATCTAGACGCTGAGCTGGCACGCGCCATGCACGGGCGCTCCGGTGCGGCGGTGGTAGTTGATGTTGCGTCGGGGAATGTGGTCGCCATTTACCATCCATCGGTCGCGGCCCGTCGGTTAGCCCGGCCCGGATCTGCCTTTAAGCCGTTCACGCTCCTCGCCCTGCTGCAGTCAGGCAAACTTACCCCCACAGAATCATTTGTATGCCGGCGGACTCTGCAAGTCGGGACGCATGATCTATCGTGCTCCCATCCGCAGACCGGAGCCCTGCAGGCAGAATCCGCACTCGCTTATTCCTGCAATGACTTCTTCGCGACGTATGGGCTCCGCTTGAGCTCTGCGGAACTGCAGGCGGCGTTCGAAAAGTCAGGATTCGCCTCGCCTAGCGGCCTGCTGCCAGATGAAGCAACCGGCTTTATGCGACCGGCACGCACCGATGAGGAACGACAATTGCAGGCGATCGGCGAAGGCGAGATGAGGATTACTCCACTCGAAATGCTCGCAGCTTATCGGGCGCTTGCCCTTCGTCGCACCGTTGACCACCCGAAGGCATCGGAAGAGACAGTCTTCTCCGGGCTTGAGCAAGCCACCACGTACGGAGTCGCGCGACTTGCATCGATACCCGAGATGAAAGTCGCCGGAAAAACGGGCACGCCGCGAACCGACCAAGGCACGTGGACGAACGGCTGGTTTGCCGGATATGCGCCAGCCAACAAGCCTCAGGTTGCGGTCGTTGTCTTTCTGGAGCGCGGAACAGGGCCAGCTGATGCGGCGCCGATCGCAGCTCAGATATTTCGTGCGTGGCACAAGGCCAGGAAACCATGAAGCGAATTGTTCTCGCGATGTTGCTGTTAGTCGTCAGCGTGGCAGCTGAGACACAGCAGCGCAGCGTGCAGGTGCGCTTGTTCTGGCAGCATCCCCCGGCTCAAATCAGCATCGTTCCGCAGGGCGCGACACTGCGCAGTTGCGAAAGATGCGCGGCGACACGCTTGAAGGGTTCGTTGGAAATCACTGCAAAAGGATCGAGTGTGACGGCTGGGGCCCGCTCTTCTCCCATCTTCTACCTGACCGGGCAAGTTCGTATCAGTGGAAATGGTTTTTCGCCTTTCACAATTGCGAACGAACTTCGCATCCAGGCGCGTGAAGACTTACTCTTGCTCACGCTTACGATGCCGCTCGATGAGTATGTCACCGCAGTGTTGCAGGGCGAGAGTGCGAGTTTCAAATCCGACGAGGCCCTCAAAGCGATGGCAGTTGCGTCCCGCACCTACGCGGTTCGATTCGGCTCGCGCCATCGTCTCGAAGGGTTTGATTTCTGTGACACTACTCATTGCCAGGATCTGCGCCTAGGAAATGAATCTCCACGAGCGCGGGCAGCCGCTGCAGCAACGGAAGGCGAACTGCTGTGGTTTGAAGGCAGACCGGCTGCGACCAGTGTTCAGGCCTTTCCACTCGCCACCAGGCTCGCAGGATTTCCAACAGTTTCGGGGAGAGCATCACGTAGCGATCCTTCATTCCCTTGCCTTGCTCGACTCGCAAGACCATGCGCTTGCTATCGATGGCCGGAGGTGTGAGAGCAATGGCTTCGGAGACGCGCAAGCCGGCGGCGTAGCAGGTGGTCAAGAGGACACGGTGCTTCCTGCTAGCCACACAGGTGAGAAAATGCAGAACCTCGTCGGGACTAAGGACGACGGGCAACGTCTGAGGCTTTTTCGGAGCGGGAATAATGTCGGCGAAGGTCCAGTCCTTCTTGAGAGTGACTTTATAGAGGAAGCGAAGTGCGGAAATGGCAATAAGGATCGAACCGGTAGCCAGCTTCTTTTCCTTCGTCAGGGAGACCTGATAGGTACGAATCTGCTCTGGCCCCAATTGCTCCGGTGACTGATTGAAGTAGCGTGCGAAGAGTGAGACCTGTTGGACGTAGGACTCCTGCGTTTTCACCGCCAAATTGCGGATCTGCATGTCCTCGAGCATGCGCAGACGAAGAGAAGTCATTGGAAAGCTCCTTGGTCGGATGGATTTGCTGCAAGCAGCGCCTCCATGATTCCGCAAAGGGGCTTACTCGGGAACAAGACCTGGAGCGAGACTCAGATAGATGGCGCGGTTTACGACCTGAACGTCGACCTGATTTTTACCGCGAAGCGGTTTAGTCCAGTGCCGACTATGCCGAATTCGGCATAGCCGGCACACGTTTTCTACGTTGCTCAAGGGCAACGGGGAGGATGTCAAGGTGGTACAGGAGCTGTTGCGGCACTCAACAGCAAAGATGACGTTGGACACCTACACACAGGCCCTGAGTCCGCAGAAGCGAGCGGCACAAAGCAAGGTAGTCGGCATGATCCGCTCGAAACCAAGTTGTACCGTCGTTGTACCGCGAGTTTCTGGGGAAATCCCGGTAACTCATTGATTAGGTTTGGCGTCCCCGACGGGATTTGAACCCGTGTTACCGCCGTGAAAGGGCGATGTCCTAGGCCAGGCTAGACGACGGGGACGGTTGTGAGGCGGGTGTTTCGAAGCACCATTGATCGTAACAACCCTTCGCAACCCTGTCAAAACGCGGGGAATTCGTCGGAATACATCGATTGATCCATGGCAAACTCAGGAACCCACCAGGGATGTTCCCTCTTCCTTTGCATTTCGCGCGATCCCTCTCCAGTCCGGAATCATCTAATTCTTTTGCGTTGCCATTATCATAGTTAAAGAGGCTATTGTGTCCGATCCAATCTACCTTAGTCTTTGGTTCTCCGATTTTTCGGGCCCGGAGATGCTGCCCCATGCTTTCGCCGTGTTGCAGCAGTTCCCTTTTTCTGCTCAGCGCCCCGGCGTCAGCTATTTCGCGCTGCATCCGGTTTCGTGGAACGAAGCCACCGTACTCGAGCGCCGCTTTCCCTCCGGAATCGATCCCGGAGAAGCCGCCCTCATCGCCGCCGAACTTGTCCATGAAGATTATGCTTACGTCTTCGAAGCGCACTGGGATTTGTGGATACCGGATGCGTCGAATGAGAAGTGGATGCTGGAGCCAGCGATCGTGAAATTTATCGTCCAGGGTGAAGAATTCGACGATGGCGCCTACCAGCACACGGGACACATCCAGGTTGACTTCGGGCCGGATTCTTCCTTTCTGCAGCCGGAGACGCCGCTCAGCGAACAGACTCGATCCAAGATTCGGGAAAATGTGGCGAAGCTGGTGGAGTTCTCGAAGAACGTCGAGAAGAACAGCGGCGCCAAAGCCCGCCTGCTGTGGTCGGAATCGGAAGAGAGTTTGGCGCAAAAGCTGATCGCGCGCCTGCAGAAAGTGCAGTGAGAACGACAAGATCAATCCAAGACCGCGGCGGGCACTAAGGCAGCCAAATTTGCGGCTCGACAACAAGTCGACGTTTAGTAAGTTCGTGTTTGAGGCACTTTTCGTAAACGCTCTCTAGCACACCCGGACTAAGAGCCGTATGCACTGGCATAGCCGAATCGACAACCGCTCCGGAGACTCGTCCATATGCAATGAAGAACCTTTACAGAGACTCCCCGTCCCCCGTGTCCTCCGCGGTGTTCATTTCGTTCGTCCGCCCTCGACTTTAAGGGTGTCCGACGCTCCCGCCTGAGCCGCCGCTAATCGCGCGGTCAGCACGCGAAAGGGCGAGCACGAAACATAATCCATTCCCACTTGATGGCAGAATTCCACCGAGGAAGGATCGCCGCCGTGCTCTCCGCAAATCCCAACCTCCAGCTTGGGACGCGTCTTGCGCCCGCGTTCGATTCCAATCCGCACGAGTTCGCCCACGCCGTCGCGGTCAATCGCAGCAAATGGATCCTGCTTCAGAATTCCCTCCGAAAGATAGGTCGGCAGAATCTTGTTCACGTCATCGCGCGAGAAGCCGAACGTAGTTTGCGTTAGATCGTTCGTGCCAAACGAGAAGAACTCGGCCTCCTTGGCGATTTCGTCCGCCACCAGGCAGGCGCGGGGCAACTCAATCATCGTGCCCACGAGATAGTGCACGTGCTTGCCTTTCTCTTCGAACACCTCTTCGGCGACCCGGCGAACGATCGCTCCCTGGTTGGCCATCTCTTTCACCGTCGCGATCAGCGGGATCATGACCTCGGCGTGCGTCTTGATTCCGTCTTTTTCTACCGCCACGGCCGCCTCGAAAATAGCGCGCGCCTGCATCTCTGTGATCTCGGGATACGTAATCCCCAGGCGGCAGCCGCGATGTCCGAGCATGGGATTGAACTCGTGCAAATCTTCCACGCGGGAGAGCAATCCGCCGAGAAGCTTCTTCAAGTCACCGGCCCCTTTCGCGCCATACTCGCGGTATTCCTCGACCAGAGCTTTCTTCTGTTTCGCGTCCGCGCTGGCCAGGCTGGCAATATCGACCATCAACTTTTCGCGCTTGGGCAAAAACTCATGCAGTGGAGGATCGAGCAGGCGAATCGTCACGGGCAATCCGTCCATCGCCTTGAGCAGACCGATAAAATCGGCGCGCTGCATGGGCAGTAGTTTCTTTAACGCGGCGCGGCGATCTTTCTCGTTGTCGGCAAGGATCATAGCGCGCATGTGCGGGATGCGATCCTCGGCGAAGAACATGTGCTCGGTGCGGCAGAGGCCGATGCCCTCGGCCCCGAAAGCCTTCGCCTGAATCGCGTCGCGCGGAATGTCGGCATTGGCACGAACGCCGATTTTGCGGAACGGCTCCGACCAGCTCAACAATTTCTGCAAGTCGGCGTCGTCGGAGGAAGCATCGAGGGTGTTCAGCTTGCCCTTGATCACGCGGCCGGTAGTGCCGTCGAGCGAAATCCAGTCGCCTTCTTTGAATACTTGACCCTTCACGCGCATTTGCTTGGCGCGTTCATCCACTTGAATATCGCCCGCGCCGGCCACGCAGCACTTCCCCATGCCGCGCGTGACCACGGCCGCGTGGCTGGTCATCCCTCCGCGCGAGGTCAAAATGCCGGCCGCGACTTCCATGCCCTGAATATCTTCGGGAGTGGTTTCGGCGCGCACCAGAATCACGGAATTTTTCTTCGAGCCGTGGCCGGCTTTCTTCACCGCTTCTTCGGCGGTGAAAACGATCTGCCCCACTGCCGCGCCCGGAGACGCCGGCAATCCCGTGGCCAGCACTTCTACTTTTGTGCTTTTTTCATCGAGACGAGGCACGAGAAAGTCGTAAAGCTGATTCGGCTCTACGCGGAAGATCGCGTCTTCCTTCGTGATCAATCCCTCATCCACCATCTGCAGCGCAACCCGCACGGCCGCCAGCCCGGTACGCTTGCCGTTGCGCGTCTGAAGCATGTAGAGCTTGCCATCCTGGATGGTGAACTCGAAATCCTGCATGTCTTTGTAATGCTTCTCCAGTCGTGTAGTGATCTCGCGCAGCTGGTTGTACACATCAGGCATGATCTTCTGCAGTTCGAGAATCGGCACCGGAGTGCGCACGCCGGAGACCACGTCTTCGCCCTGCGCGTTCATCAGAAACTCGCCGTAAAATTCTTTCGTGCCGGTCGCTGGATTGCGCGTGAAGCCCACACCCGTGCCGCTGGTCTCGCCGAGATTTCCATACACCATGGCTTGCACGTTGACCGCGGTGCCGAGCATGTCGTCGATGTTGTTGATCCGGCGGTAGTGCTTGGCGCGCTCGTTCTGCCAGGAGCGAAACACCGCGTCCCGCGCCATCACCAACTGCTCATGCGGATCCTGCGGAAAGTCTCGTTTGGCGTGCTTCTTCACGACCTTCTTATATTCCTCGATCACTTCCTTCAGCGCTTTGGCATCCAGCTCGGTATCGAGCTTGGCCTTCTTCTGCTTCTTCTTCGCGTCGAAAACTTCGTCAAACGCCGACTTCGGAATCTCCAGCACCACGTTGCCAAACATTTGAATCAGCCGGCGATAGGAATCGGCGGCGAAGCGGGGATTGTTGCTGCGCTTGGCCAGCGATTCCACACTCTTGTCGTTCAACCCAAGATTGAGGATCGTATCCATCATCCCGGGCATGGAAAATTTCGCGCCCGAGCGCACGCTTACCAGCAAGGGATTTTCGCCGGTTCCCAGCTTTTGCCCTTGCAATGCTTCGAGCTTCGCCAAAGCTTCATCCATCTGCCGGTCAACTTCCTTGGAGACGCCGCCGCCGCGCATGTACTCTCGGCAGGCCTCGGTCTGAATCGTAAAACCAGGTGGCACAGGCAGTCCTGCGTTGGTCATTTCCGCCAGGCCTGCGCCCTTGCCGCCAAGATCATCTTTCATCTTGCCGTTACCGTCGGCCTTGCCGCCGCCGAAAAAATAAACATACTTGGTTGTGGTTTTATTGGTTGGCTGCACGTCAGCTTCAGGAAGGGTAATGGTTGCCATGACGATTATTCCTTTGCTTCGGGATTACGAAATTTAAATCTGTCGGTATTGAGCGCCTGGCAGTTTGTAGTCAGGCCAGCTAAGCACCAATTGCTAACTGCTGCATCTCGCGCAGGCAACTGGGTGTCTCGGACTCAGCCCCCGCGCATTACGATTTTGGGTGGCGCGCCTTTAGCGCTGCGATCAAACTCCTAAGTCACAAGGGCTTTAGCCCCGAGGGACTAGCTCTTAGCTTCACTGACGATCTCCGAGAAATCGGCGATGGTCGAAAATTCCTTTAATAAAGTTCGCAGCAATGCCAGCCGGTTGGACCGCACTTTCGCATCTTCGACCATCACCATCACTTTGTCGAAGAACGCGTCCACCGGCCCGCGCGCCGTCGAAAGCAAAGCCAGCGCCTCGCTGTATTTCTTTTCCTTCCTCAGCGTTTCCACCTTCGAAGCGTTCTCTTCGACAAAAGCTGCCAAGGCTTTTTCTTCCAAAGAAGAATCGGGTAAATACTCGAACGTCGCGGAAGGGTCGATTCCCTTCTCTTCCCCCTGCCTCAGAATATTTCGAATGCGTTTGCAGGCCGAACCAATGGCAAGAAACTCCGGCATGTGCAAAACATCTTTTACCGCCTCGGCCCGCGCCAGCACATCCAGCACGTCGTCGGCCTCCGCCGCCAGCACGGCCTTCACTACGTCATAAGAGTACTCCAGAACATCCTTGAGATAAAACTCCAGGCGCTCGCGGAAGAAGGTGCGGGTCGAACCCCTAAACTTTTCATCCTCGACGAATTTTTTCTCCGCCTCCGATTTCTGGTAGCCGGCGCGCGCATCCCGCATCAACTGGCTCAAGCGGAAGGGCAATTTGTATTTGTCGATGATTTTCACGATCGCATTGGCCTGGCGCCGCAAGGCGAAGGGATCCTTCGATCCGCTCGGCACTAATCCCAGCGCGAACATTCCGGCGATGGTATCGGCCTTGTCGCCGAGGGAAAGCACCGCACCCTCGATCGTGCGCGGCACCTCGTCTTCGGTTGACTCCGGCTTGTAATGGTCGTAGACCGCATCCGCAATGGCGAACCGCGTCGCCTGGGGCAATGAAGAATCGAGTTCCTGCGCCCGCGCATATAGGCCACCAACAATGCCCTGTAGTTCGGTAAACTCCTTCACCAACTCCGCAGTCAAATCAGCTTTCGCGAGACATGCCGCTTTGTGAATCACTCCGGCGCGCACCACCACGCCGCTCTGCTTGGCGATTTCGCTCAGCCAACTGCACAGGCGCTGCACCCGCCGCGTCTTGTCGAAGTAGCTGCCGAGATCTTTCTGGAAGGTGACGCTGCGCAATAACTCTAGGCGCTCCAGTAGCGAACGCTTCTGATCCGTCTGCCAGAAGAAACGCGCATCGTTGAAACGCGCCCGCAGCACGCGTTCATTGCCGTGGCGAATCTGCCCCTGCGGATCGCCATCCCTATTCAGAGCGGCGAGAAAATGCGGCAAGAGCTTGCCATTGGCATCTTCCAGCGCGAAGTATTTCTGGTGATCGCGCATCACCGTGACCAGCACTTCTTCGGGCAAATCCAGAAATTGCGGATCGAAGCTGCCCAGGATCACCGAAGGAAACTCGGTGAGATTCACCACCGCGTCGAGCAGGAAGTTATCTTCGCGCCAGCGCGCGCCAGCAATGCTGCGCGTGGCGGCGTCGAGAGCCTTGCGAATCTGCTGCTCGCGCTCCGCTCGTCCTAACACTTTGGCCGCGCGCAAAGCCTCGACGTAAGCCGAACCGGCGCGCGAAATCGTCACCCCTCCATCGGAGAGAATTCTGTGTCCGCGCGAAACGTTTCCGGCCCAGATTCCGTCGAACTCCAGCGGAATGGTTTCGCCATCGAGCATCGCCACCAGCCAGCGCACCGGCCGCACGAAGCGCTGACTCTGCTTGCGCCAGTACATATGCTTCGGCCAGTAGATGGCAGAAATCTCTTTCGCCAGATTCTCCGCGAGAATTTCCGCGGCGCTGCGGCCTTTCTTGGTTACCGTGGCCGCGAGGTATTCGCCTTTGGCAGTAGTGACCTTCTCCAGCATGGCAACCTCGACTCCGGCTTTCTTGGCGAAAGCATGCGCCGCCGGAGTGGGCTGGCCATCCTTATATGCAACCGTCACCGAAGGCCCGTTCACCTGCTCGGTCAAGTCAGGTTGCGCGGCAGCAATTCCGGAGACCATCACCGCCAGGCGTCGCGGCGAGTCGAAATGCACGATCTCACCCGAGGAGAGCCGCTCGCGGCTCAGCAAAGCACCCACGCGCTCGCCCAACTCCGCCGAGGCCGCGTCAATCATCCGCGCCGGAATCTCTTCGCAACCGATCTCGAGTAGAAAATCTGGCATGTTCAAACCGCAGCGTTCAGCGCGGCAGCGCCGAACCCCGTAGTTCTGGCGTCCCGGGGGGGCCGCCCCGGGCGCATAAACCACGAAAATCGTAATTATGATCCCACCGACGTCAGCTTCTCGCTTACCCTCTTCACTTTCTTATTCTTAGCAGTCTCAGTCTTGACCGGCGCAGGCTCATCGGACTCCGCATCCACCTTCTCGCTCTTCTGCTGCTCTACCCAAGCCTTGGCGATGCCGACCGCGAGCGCCCGCACCCGCGCAATCACGCCCACGCGCTCCGTCACCGAAATCGCGCCCCGGGCATCGAGAATGTTGAACAGATGCGAACACTTCAGGCAAAGATCGTATGCCGCCAGCAACGGGAAGCGCGCTCTGTCTTGGCTCTCTTCCAGCCCTGCATACTTTTCCAACAAACCCTGACACTCCGCCTCATAAAGCCCAAAGTGCGTCCAGGTCTTCTCCACATCCGCCAACTCGAAGTTGTAAACCGAAAACTGCAGCTCATCCGCCAGCCGCACGTCTCCGTATTTCACTTCGCGTCCAGTATCCGGATCGCGGGCCCAGACCATGTCGTAGATCGAATCCACATCTTGCAGGAACGCGCAGATGCGTTCGAGTCCATACGTAAGCTCAGCCGAAATCGGAAACAAATCCACGCCGCCGCACTGCTGGAAGTAAGTGAACTGCGTGACCTCCAGTCCATCGAGCATCACCTGCCAGCCCACGCCCCACGCGCTCAGGGTCGGCGCCTCCCAGTTATCCTCCTCAAACTTAATGTCATGTTGCCGCAAGTCGATGCCGATCGCGCTCAACGACTGCAGATACAACTCCTGCACATTTTCCGGCGGAGGCTTCAGGATCACCTGCAACTGCATGTGCTTGAACAGCCGATTGGGATTCTCCCCATACCGCCCATCCGCCGGCCGCCGCGAAGGCTGCACATACGCAACCTGATATGGCTTTGGCCCCAGCACGCGCAGAAACGTCTCCGGGGCCATCGTCCCCGCACCCACTTCCATGTCATAAGGCTGCTGCAGCACGCACCCGCGCTCGGCCCAAAACGCCTGCAAGCGCAGGATGAGTTCCTGGAACGTCAACGAATTGGGCTTGGAGGGATTCACAGGTGGTTCGGGAACTCGAAGTTAATGCTTGATTGTAATGGAAGCGGACGTAACTCGTCAGCTACGAGCGCGAGAAGGGGGACCGATCCGGACAGCCTCGGCAGTCACTGCCTGAGCCCAAATTCGCGGAGAGTCGGCTCGTGCGGCATTCCTTCGCCCCGAGCGAGCGATGCGCGTGACCCCGCAATCGCAGCCGCTGTTTCATCCGTGATCTCTTCGTCTTCAAACGGGGTAGAGGCCAAACAACGCCCCCGCGGTTCCACCCCTGGCCCGGGCTCATCCCTCCGTCTCCGCCAACCAATGAATTCTGGTTACGCGGATCAACTTCTCGCGTTTCCGCGTTTGGGCAATATCGTAAGACGCCTGCATCCGCATGAGCGTGTCCATCCTCACCCCAAAAGCCTTCTCGATACGAAGCGCCATATCGCCCGAGAGGTCGGCACTGCTATTAAGCAGGCTGGACAATGCCGGCCGCGAAACCCGCAGCGCCGCCGCCGCTGTCACCGACAACCCCGCGGGCTCGATAATCTCCGTCCGAATGAAATCGCCGGGATGCGGTGGGCTCTTGATCGGCATAATTTGCAACCCCTATTCAATGATAATCTTCAAGGTTCACGTCGAAGATTTCGCGTTCTGCTGCGTCGATACGAAACGTCAACCGCCAATTCCGCGTCACGCTGAGGCCCACGTTCTCTTGCGGTCTCCGGTAAGCGCGTGCACTTTCCATGCCGGAAGTGAGCGCAATTCCTGCCCATCCTGCATGTCGTCTAGAAAGGCCAGCATCTTGCGCAGTTTCCCCGCCGCCGCATCGGCAGGCACGCCCCGAACGCTGTCTTCGAGGTAAAGCTCTTTCAAGGTCCTGTGCGCGAAGCTGCGGATTCTCACTCGGCTTAGTGTAGCCCGTCGCTTAACACTCGTCACTCACAAAACATCACAAAACATCCGGCTGCACTCGCCCTCCTAGAAACCGCCTTTCTCGAGCATCCCCGCCGTAACCAGCTTCTTCTCGATATGCCGCTGCAAAATCTGGATTAGAAACTTCCGCAGATCGGCCCCCAGCGCCTTGGGCCACGCAACCCCAACAAAACTATCTACCGGCGCGCGAAACATCTGCGCCGCCAGCATTCGCGACTCGCCTGAAATCTCCGACGACGCCAGCCGCTTATCGTCGGGGCACATCAGGCCGTCGGCCAGTGCGTGAAAGTAAGCGCGGCTGCCGTTCAGGCCGCGGCCGCACACGATGCACTCGGTCAACTCCGGCAGAAAGCCGACCAGCCTTGTCAGCCACAGATCGAAGTAGGTGACCGGCATCCAGATGTCGTCGCCGGTCAAAACATGCAGCACCGAAAGCGTCAGTCGGAAGATTGCGTCGTTGGCCTCACGGTCGGGGAGCAGTTCGTCGAGCAGTTCGCCGAGGTGCGCCAGCGCGGTGGCTCGCGCATAACTCACCTCGCTGGTCATGGGAGATTCCAGCACTTCGCAGGCATCCAGCCGGACCAACTCCTGGCGCTCGCGCACGTCATAGAATGCGCGCACGTGAGTCATCGGCTCCAGCG
>Ga0208936_1000006_pt1 | contig 28339 bp, 24 predicted proteins | sample June2015DPH_10_2_FD_184701 | JGI IMG/M metagenome (GOLD analysis project Ga0208936, IMG submission 184701) | Peatland microbial communities from SPRUCE experiment site at the Marcell Experimental Forest, Minnesota, USA - June2015DPH_10_10... | ecosystem: Environmental > Terrestrial > Soil >... | reverse complement strand
CCCCCGACTGTGAACTCGGGAGGGAATCTCGGAACGATCGCGGTTTCGGTGGAAACGACCGCCGGCGCTGTCGTTACCGGTTCCACCGCATCCATCACAGTCACTATCACCGGCCCGGGCGGCTACTCGCAACAGGTTACGGTTAGTGCGGTAAACGGTGTCGCTACCTTTGACCTGACTTCCTTTACCTTTGCGACGCCGGGCACTTATACGGTAACGGTGAGCAGTACGGGGCTCACTTCAGCGGTGGCTACGTTCACCATCGGGCAAAACTTTACGCTGACTCCCTCCGCCGGAACCGGTCCCACGCCGACACAAGATGTGCTTCCCGGTGCGGCGGCTGTCTATCAGTTGCAGCTGGCCCCGGCGGGAGCCATCTTCAACGCGCCCATCACACTCTCCGCCACGGGCCTGCCGCCGGGGGCAACTTATACCTTCAACCCGGCGGTCGTCACGCCGGGTACCGCTGCAGCGACTAGCACGTTCACCGTCAACACTGCGCCGGCAACAGCATCATTGCGCCCAAGGCAAAACATGGCATGGGGGTTCGCGATGTTCCTTCCAGCGGCATTCCTGCTGCCCTGGGCGGGGTCCCGCAACGGGCGGCGCAAAGCACGATGGTTCCCCGTTCTGCCGCTTCTGCTGGTCGGACTAGCGCTGGGTATTGGGAGCCTCTCTGGCTGCGGCGCGGGCGGACTTTTCAGCCAGCCGCAAACCACCTACACGATCACCGTGACCGGGACCAGCGGCGCGCTCACCCATTCGACCACAGTGACTCTGACAGTGCAGTAGAGGAGCTCTCTTGAAAACAAAAATTCTTACAACTCTGATGCTGCTCCCGGCTCTGCTCACGGTTCACGGGGCTGCACAAATTTCAACTGGCCCAGTTTCGATGCAGCCCGAGCGTGCTACTGAGCTTTCCTATACTTATTCCACGCTCCGCACCAACGCGCCCGTGGGCGGTTGCGGCTGCTTTTGGAACAGCGGCGGATCGGTCGAACTGGCCGTGCCGCTTTGGCGGCATTTTTCTTCGGTCACCGAATTCTCTGGCGAGCACGCGGGCTCGATCCCCGGAAATAGCGGCACAGCTTTAAGCCTGATCTCCGCGCTTGCCGGAGTGCGCATGACTCGTCCGGTGAACAAGAAACTTTTCCCCTTCGCCCAAGGTCTGATCGGGGTCGTGCATGCATTCGACAGCTACTTCCCCGGTTCGCTAGGCCCAACAACAAGCGCAACGTCGTTTGCCCTGGCTACCGGTGGCGGAATCGATGTAGCCGTCAGTCCACGCTGGCTCGTGCGGCCCATCCAAGTGGAGTACCAATTCATGCATCTGCCGAACAACGCGGGCAACGAGCAACACGACATCCGGCTTTCGGCTGGGATAGCATTGCGCTTCTTCCGCAACTCGTCGAGAAAGTAATCGATGATCCTATGATGATCGGGTACGAATCCAATGCCTGCTGTGGAGCAGACCGTGAAAAGTCACCCCCACAAGCAAGACATGGGCGCAGCCACAAGACGGTCGCCGAAGGGGACCGGCCTTCCACCATCGTAGAGAACTACTCCCAGCTTGAAGTTATCGCCGGAGGCCTCCGCCAACTTTCGGAGTCCCTTGAAGTCACCAGCATTCACGGTCGCGCTAGCCTTGACTTCGATACCGACCAATGCGCCACTTCGCGTTTCAATCACAAGGTCAACCTCATCCTGATCTTTGTCCCGGTAGTGGTATAAAGCGCAGCTCTCACCAAACCAAGGCGCCTGTTTCAACACCTCAGAGAAAACAAATGTTTCCAGTAACGGCCCGAAGATCGAACGGTCTTTCGCAATCCGTTCCGCGGTAGCCCCCAGGAGTGCGCCGAGCAGGCCGGAATCAAGGAAATGCAGCTTGGGCGTCTTCACCAAACGCTTCAACTGGTTCCGAAACCACGGTTCCAACCGACGAACGAGAAACAACTGCTCCAGAATCGAGATGTACTTCCTGGTGGTCTTGTCGTCAAATCCAACTTGCCCGCCCATCTGCGTGAAATTGGTGAGCTGTCCAGAGTGGTGGGCGAGAACCTGCAACAGCCTGGGCATTTGGTCTAGCCTTTCCACGTCGGCAACCTCGCGCACATCCCGCTGCACAATGGCTCTTATGTAATCCCGTGCCCAGGTCTGGCGTCGCTTGGGATCTTCGCGGCGCAGCATTTCGGGGTAGCCGCCAGTCAGCACGGCTTGTACTAGGTCTTTGCCGATCATTGGCTCCGCGGGGTTGCCGAGTTTGCTATCGAACGCTGCTTTGAGGAAACCTGGCTTCTTACCTCGGATTTCAGCCCGCGAGAGGGGCAGAAGACTCACGATTTCCATGCGGCCAGCTAGGCTCTCCGATATCTTAGGAACAGTCAAAATATTTGCTGAGCCCGTCAACAGAAACCGGCCGGCTCGGCGATCATCATCGACTGACTTCTTGATAGCCCGTAAGAGGTCGGGCACTCGCTGTACTTCGTCGATGGTGGTTCGATCGAGTGCCCGCACGAACCCCGTTGGATCGCTGCGTGCCGCAGCCAGTACTGTGTCGTCGTCCATGGTAATGAAGTCGCGATTGCCCCCGACCAGTTCGCGGACCAGTGTGGTCTTTCCGCACTGGCGCGGCCCCGTAACCATAACGACCGGTGTGTCCTTGAGCGCGGTGGCCACCAGTTCGGCGGAAAAGCGAGGAAAGAGCGCGTGATCGGTATCGTCCATGCCGGATCGAAGCCCCGTCTAATTCGGACTGAAGGTTCGTCTATTTCGGATTATAGGCTCGTCTGATCCGGAACGGAAGCTGAAACGGTGCCGACACTCATGCCGGTGAGAAGGTCGAGTGTTTGATTGTCGAGGCGTCGCGTTGAGCCTGCGACGAGACTCGACCGATCAATCAGTTCCTGCCGGTTGGCTTCAGGAAAGCTCGCAGTGGGGACCGGATTTCCCTGTGAAGGAGCTGAGCGCCGAGGTTTTTGCACCTCTGCCATGGTGCGCGCTTCGGTCGGATCTACATCTCCAGCGAACGCTTGCGCGAGCCGTCGCGATCAATCCCGACGAAGCCGTGGTCGTCAGGCCGTATCTCTGCGGCAGGCGGTAACTGGCCCTTGTTTGCTCAGACCTTCGAGACTCTCACCTTCGTCCAACCCGAACGCAGCGATAGAACCCATGCTTCGTGAACCAGCACGGCATATGCTTGGTTCCGATGTTGATCTCCGCTGTTATGCTCGTGCCGCTCTCATCGTTTCGCGGCCTCGGTCAGAAGTGGAGTACTCAATATGGCCGGGAGTCGAATATTGATCCAGCCTTCGATGTCTTGCATGACCAATTTCTTGTCTATGTCGTTGAGAAGGTCATGAAAGCCTCCTTCGTAGAGTTTCAGAGTTTTGTCAGTGGCACCGACCATGTCGTAAAAGTGTTGGCTGCCGCTGGGCCGCGTATTCTTGTCGAGGATACCGTGGAGAATCAGGACTGGCAGCGTGATCAGAGGAAAATTCCTCTTGAGACGGTCGTCAGCACGGACCATCGCGGCCACAGTTTGTGACGGCTGAGTTTCGTGGGCGATCAGCGGATCTTCGTTCATGGCTTGCACGACTTTTGGATCGCGAGAGAATCTCTCATTCGGCAGGTGCAGAATGTGGGCATGCGGAGCAAGGTGGCCCAGTCCTTTGAAAACGGCAAGGGCAAAAGACGGTGCAGGTATCTCATAAGCAAAGCTTTCACAAATCAGACCGGCCAACTCGGCTTGGTGCTCCAGGGTGAAGAGGCAAGAAACGACACCGCCTGCGCTGTGGCCTAGCATGAAAAGGGGTAGATTCGGGTCTCGCGATTTTACAATTGCCACAACCGCTTCAACATCACTGACGTAATCTTCAAACTTCTCAACATAAAAGCGCTCGCCGTCAGAATTTCCGCGACCACGTAGGTCCAGGGCATACACGACCAAGCCAATCGCTGCGAATTGCTCAGCTACCCATCCGTAATACCCGCTGTGGGAATTGAACCCAGGGACGATGACGATAGCCCCACGAGGCTCTCAGTCTGGACGCCACGATCGGAAGAAAATTTGTAGACCACTTACACCTTCGACTTGTTCTTGGTTCATTGCTCCTGATTGTTGCTGCATAGCAGCCTCCTTAAAACGAGATTTCCAAATGTGATGCATACTCTTCGAAGAGAACCGATGGTTTTGTTGCCTCGATTCGGTGGCTGTTGGAGCGATCTTACTTATTCTCCGCCAGCGACCAGAATCAACTCCCCACTGATCCAGCGCGAGTCGTCCGAGGCCAAGAATACAGCCGGCAGAGCGACGTCATCGGGTTCTCCCATGCGACCCAATGGAGTCAGCTCTACATAATGTTTCTGCATGGGGCTGTCGGCAAGACCGCCTGAGATAAATCCTTCTGTTGTGATTACACCAGGGTTGAGGGAGTTGACACGAATTTTGCGTGGGCCAAGTTCTTTGGAGAGCACCTTTGTGATTGCGTCTACAGCACCCTTACTCGCGGAAGAAATAACCGATTTGGCCGGTGCGACGGTGTTCACGCGAGATCCGATGTTGATGATGCTGCCGCCTTCGGCTGGGAAGAGAGGCAGTGCAGCTTTTGTTGTCAAAAGCAATCCCAGGACATTGAGGTTATGTTCGCGGTGGTACTTCTCGGCTGTTACATCTTCGAGTGGGCCGAAAGCGTAAATGCCTGCGTTGTTCACAAGAATATCGACCTTACCGTACGTCTTTTTCGTCTGCTCAAATAGCTCGGCTATCTCTCTCTCATTCGATACGTCGGCACCGATTGCAAATGCTTTCCCACCCGCCGCAATGATTTCTGACACGACCTTATCCGCACCCTCTTTACTGGTGTGATAGTTCACTACGACCGAGGCGCCTTCGGCTGCGAGCTGTTTGGCAATTGCTGCTCCGATGCCCTTCGATGATCCAGTTACCACAGCAACTTTGTTCGCAAGTTTCATTGCGCTCTCCCTTTTGGACACTTCAGTCGTGCTGTCCCTCATTTTTTTGAGTCGGAAGCATTTATTGCTCTGCGCCTATATTGAGTGCAACAACACAACCATTCGCAATTCGCTGAATTGACGAGCCCTTAGCATTTATGGTGGGCCGTTTTTTCAGCGTTCGCTGAAACTTCGGCATCGAGCCTCGGCGTTTGCCCGGTGAGTTTGGCATTTTGGTGAGGGGTGCGTGGTGAGATGCGCAAGAATAAATACTTTGATGCTCTGAGAAAACATCGTCTTGCGGTGGTACACGCCTGTACATCTCTGACGGCTATCTGGAAAAGGCGTTATGCGGTCTTGAAGCGGTGTCGGTTGATTCCCAGTTTTCTTATTTTTGACTCAAGCGTCTGCCGCGGGATGCCCAGCTTGGTGGCCGCGCCCCTGGGACCTCCGATGACTCCTTCGGCTTCCCGCAGTGCAGCCTCAAGCATTTCTCTTTCGCGCTCCACGAGACTTGCAACGAGTGGGACGGATGTCGAGGCTGGTTTCGGCGCTGCCCGCGAAAGCCAGGTTTCCTCTACCCAGAAAGTGTCCCCGTCGCACAGGATCACTGCCCGTTCGATCACATTCTGCAATTCGCGAATATTCCCGGGCCAGTCATAGGCTTGGAATAGTTCGAGGGTTGTCTTGTTGATATTCCGGAACTTCTTGCCCGCTCTTGTTCCATATCGGTCGATCAGGTATTCGACCAGCAACGAAATATCGTCAGGCCTATCGCGCAACGGCGGCACTTGAATTGGGAAAACATTGAGCCTGTAAAACAAGTCCTGACGAAAGATTCCTTCAGCAACGGCTACGCTCATATCTCTGTTCGTGGCTGCCAATATACGCACATCGACTGCAATCGTTTGATTGCCTCCGATTCGTTCGAACTCACGCTCTTGCAGAACCCTTAGCAAAGCCACTTGCGTCTCAGCAGGAAGTTCGCCGACTTCGTCCAGAAAGACTGTCCCGCCGTCCGCCGCTTCAAATCGTCCAAGTCGTCGTTGCAGAGCTCCGGTAAATGCGCCTCTTTCGTGACCAAAGAGTTCGGACGCGATGAGATCACGAGGAATAGCAGCGCAATTGACCCGGATGAAAGCACGGCTCGAACGTTTAGACCCTTTGTGGATCGCTCTGGCAATCAGTTCCTTGCCTGTGCCGGTTTCACCCAGGATAAGCACTGTCGAGTCCGTCGGAGCAACTTTCGAAACGAGTGACAAGACGTTACTCAAAGCGTCAGAGGAGCCCACGATCTCTTCAAACATCGAAGATCTTTCAATCTCTTCTCGTAGCGCAACATTTTCATTTCGCACTCTGTCTTCGGCTCGTTTGCGATCGTCGATGTCCGTACCGGTGGTATACCAGCGAACTACCTTTCCCTGCTTGTCCAGGAGCGGGTTGTAGCGGTGCAAGAACCAGCGGTATTTGCCGTCCTTGCGGAGAAAGCGTTGCTCGTTCTCAAACGGGATCCCTCTTCGAAGGCCTTCCGCCCGATCCGCTTTAACTCTCTCGATGTCTTCAGGATGAAAGGCGCGCGCCCGGAAAGTCTCGGCTCGAACATCGTCCATGGTCAAACCGCTGTAGTCGAGCGCCAGCCGGTTCGCATAGATGATGCGTCCGTCGGGTTGCATGACGACGACGATCTGGGCGATCGCATCCGTGATCAGGTGAAACTCCTCTTCGTCTCTCCGGAGTTGTTCATGCGACTTTCTGATCTCATCTAACGCATTCACTAATTCCGCCTGAGTTCTTCCCCGCTCAATCGCAATCAGCGCGATGTGCACAGCGCCTTCAATGAACTGGATGTGCTCGAGGGTCGGAGTTCTTGGTTCCGAAGAATAGATGCAGAAGGTGCCGAGAACCTCTTGTTTCTTCGAAAGGATGGGCTGAGACCACGCGGAACGGAGACCATTGCGCAAGGCAACATGCCGCAAGTCCACCCATAAAAGATCTGTAGAAATATCCGAAGCAATGATCCTCTTCTTGAGACAGGCGGCGGTACCACAAGAGCCTACGCAGGGGCCTATTGTCACAGGATTAATGAACTCCGCCCATTCTTTCGGGACTTTGGGGCCGGCTCCAAATCTAAGCTGCGTACCATCCGGATCCATCAGCAAAATAGACGAGATGAAGTCCGAAGACTCGGCGTCAAAACGGGCACACAAGTTGTCCAATACCTCTGCAACGCCAGCTCCGTCGGTGATCATTTCCAGCGCGAGCTTTTCCGTCAGCAAGAGGGATTGAGCGCGTTTTAATTCGTTGAAGTTGTTTTCTAAATCGTCGTTGAGCTGAGGTTCGGGTACAGCACAATATTCAACTCTTTGGGCACGCTGGGTCGCAAGTACATCCTTTCCGCATGCACCGTCTTTGGAGGGCGAAGCATCCATTTCCACGCCCAACTCCCACGAATTCATAGACTCTCCGAGAAATCCTTAGATTCCCGCGGGAACACTTTGACACAAAGATGTTTTGACCCTTGCTCTTAAACCCGCGCTCATTATCGTACTCGTCGGCGCGGCGCTACCGCAACACCAACTGCATTCAGCCAACGCCTAGCGAAGCTGAAGTTTCAGCGAACGCCGATAAAGCGGCGTTGCCTTATCTCTTAAGTGCCTTTCAATTCAGCCGAACTGAACGGCCCTCCTCTTGCAATCTATACATTCGTCGAACGCCGCACAAGGAGAAATGACGCTAAAGATCGAGACACACGTTGACGGAAACAAACTGACAATCCGCCTGACCGGCCGAATGAAAGAGGAATGTCTGGAACATTTGAAGGCTCTGCTGGGCAAGGCAAGTTCCGGAGCCGTTTTGAACCTAGCGGACGTGAGCTTGGTCGGCGTGGAAGTGGTCCAATTTCTCGCAAACTGCGAAAACGCGGGTGTCGAGTTAGTTGATTGTTCTCCCTACATCCGAGATTGGATCGACAGAGAGCACGCCAATGAAAGCAATCGGAATGGCTAAAAAAAGAGGAGTAAATATGAGTATCAAAGTGGACCAATTGTCGAAAGCAACTTCAGTCAAAGGAACGGCCGTCATCACCGGGGCATCGACAGGGATCGGGAAGGTGTTTGCAGAGCGGCTCGGAAAGCGGGGGTACGACCTGATTGTAATCGCTCGCCGGGTCGACAGACTGAATCTTCTGTCAGCAGAGCTGAAGAAGGAGTATGGCGTTTCCGTCCAACCGATACCAGCTGACCTTGCAAACTCAACTCAACTTCGTGATGTCGCTGAGATGATCGCAGCCGACGAGAGGGTATCGCTGCTTCTCAACAACGCCGGCACCGCCACGTTGGGAGCGTTTGTTGATGCAACAGCCGGCGACATTTCGGCCATGATCGACCTCAACATCGTGGCTTTAACGCGGCTGACGCTCGCCGTCTTGCCTGGCTTCAAGCGCCGCAATCGCGGTTCCATCATCAATATCGGCTCGGTGCTCGGGCTCAACAGCCTTCCTATCAGCAGCATCTACAGCGGCACAAAGGGGTACGTCTTGAATTTTACACGAGGTCTTCAGCAGGAGGTTGAGGGCACAAACGTGCGCGTCCAGCTTGTGCTGCCCGCGGCAATTGCCACGGACCTGTGGGACATCTCGGGCTTTCCTCTATCACAGCTCGATCCAGCGACTGTCATCAGCGCAGAGAATGCGGTCGACGCAAGTTTGGCCGGATTCGATTTTGGTGAAGATTTGACACTCCCGTCCGTTGATGATCTCCAACTTCTCGCCAATTACGACACCGCGCGGACCAGCTTGTTTCGCGCTTCTCTCACCGGTGAGCCGGCGAGTCGCTACTCCCTGAGTCCGCGAAGAATCGCGAAAGCATCATAGCCAGACAGCTCCTGGAATCGTGGAGCGGATGAGAAGAAACAATCAAATCAACTTCTGCCCGGCTGGCTATGGTCTCGCCGGCCAAGTTTCACAAGGAGAATAACGATGAATGTACTAGGAGCGAGTTATGCTGCAACACTCTTGGCGCTGAGTTGCGCTACAACACTAACCTTTTCGACAAATGCTGCCGCTCAAGTTGATCCGAAAACGGCGGTCACGACTGTGCTGCTTGTGCATGGCGCTTGGGTGGACGGTTCCAGTTGGGCGAAGGTTGTTCCCGCATTAGAGAGCAAAGGGCTGAGTGTCATCTCGGTTCAGATTCCACTGACATCGCTCGCCGACGATGTCGCGGCCACCAGGCGAGCCATCGCTCTTGCGGACGGCCCCGTGCTTCTCGTCGGTCACTCCTATGGAGGAGTCGTAATCACCGAAGCGGGAAGTGATCCCAGGGTAAAGGGACTCGTATACATTGCGGCGTTCGCGCCGGATACTGGCGAATCCTCGGTGACACTTTTAAAGACCGTTCCCGATTCCCCGGCGGGTGCGGAGCTAAGACCCGATGCAGCCGGTTTTCTCAAGCTTACCGAAAAAGGCATCAACGAGGATTTTGCGGAAGAACTCTCAGCGCCCGAAAAGAAAATCTTATTTGCGACGCAGATCCCCACCTCAGTAACTGCTCTTGGAGCGCCAGTCAGTCAAGCTGCTTGGAAGACAAAACCTTCCTGGTTCCTCGTCACGACTAAAGATCGTGTTGTCCCCGTCGAATTGGCCAGGAACATGGCACACAAGCTGAATGCGGACACTGTCGAAGTCGCGTCCTGCCACGCTGTCATCGTGGCGCACCCGGAGGAAGTAAGCTCATTAATCATCAAGGCCGCCCAAGGCGTGGGTGGTCCCCGCTAAAACGGCAAGTTTCTGTCAGCTCTCAGTTCAGCCGCAACTCAATCCGAGGCCCGAATGGAGCCTCCACAATTTATCAAGGAGACACAATCATGAGCGAAGAAGTCCTGACCGAATCAAGTTGCACCGCCACCATCAACGCACCAATCGAGTTCGTCGACATACCAACCTGGCTATTCACGCTACCGGATGCTGAATACCAACGCTGCTCTCCGGCCCACATCGCCGCTGCCGCGACGACAACAGATGACGGCCGACGAATGTCGATCAACGTCGAGACGATTGGCGGCGAACTCATGGTGCAACACTATGTAGAAGACATCGGGGAAAAGCATCACTGCCGCGTGCTTTCGACTTCTGACCTGTTGACGGCGGCCGGGTGGACGACCACGAAAGTTCTCTGGGAGCTCAGTGTCAAAGCCATCGACGCAGAAACTTGCGAGTTGACCAACCATGTCATTGGCAGCACAACTCCAGAGCTTCTCAAAGCCCTGGGCAAAAGGGGTGTGTCGCTCGAGATGGCAAAAGCGTCTAGAGGCAACGCAACGCCTGCGCACAATGCGCAGGAAACGCCGTTCTTCGCTAAGAGTATCGAGAAGAAGGCGTTGGAAGCGAAGGCAAGCGCTCGAAAGATGCAGGGCGTCCTGACTGTTAAGCGCTCGATTGCTTAGCATCGATTCTCACTGCCTTCAGTTCAAAAGGCACCAACTTTTTCCTTAAGGAGATTTTATGACATCCGCAACCTACGAAAAGAAAACCACCGCGCTCTTGATCGTCGATCCGTACAACGATTTCATGAGCGAAGGCGGCAAGTTATATGCCGCTACCAAACCGACGGCAGACTCCGTCGGTTTCTACCAGAACATGCGAAAGCTGATTCCGGCAGTGCGGGCTGCCGGAATTCAAGTCTTCATTGTCCCTCATCACCGTTCACGGAACGATGACTTTGACAACTGGCTGCATGTCAACCCCGTACAGCAAGACACGAAAAACAGAATGGCCTTCGCCGTCGACACATGGGGCGGCGAGTGGCATCCTGAGTTCGGGCCGAAGGCAGGCGACGTCGTGGCTCACGAACATTGGGCGCAAAATGGTTTTGCCAATACCGATCTCGACGAACTGCTCAAACAGCACGGCATTCAGAGACTGGTGTTGGTAGGCTTCATCGCGAATTCCTGCGTCGAAGCAACAGCGCGTTTCGGCATGGAACTGGGCTATCACGTCACCCTCATCAAAGACGCGACGGCGGCCTTCAACCCTGAGGGCATGACGGCTGCTCGCGTGAGCGCCAAGTTGTTTGCTCATGCGGAATTGAATACGGACGAGCTGCTATCCGCCCTGTCTGAGTCGACACGAGTTCCAGCTGAAGAGCAGACCGACAGCTCACTCGTATCTGCTCACCGAAGCAAGAACTGAGGCCGATCAATTATGTCCACATTATTGAAGATTGACGTTAGCTCACGGGGGGATCGGTCGATGCAGCAGGTCCATCCGGATGGCAAAGTCATTAAGCGCGATATTGCCACGACCAACCTCCCGTTCGTGGAGTTCCCCTGGATCACTGCCAATATCACAAAAGTGTCAGCCCGAACCGAGGCGCAAAAGACTTTGCTCAAGCTTAGCGATGACTTGATTGCAGAACTTCAGCAGGCCGATGAATACCTGATCGCAACACCGATGTATAACTACGGAATTCCAGCCAAGCTTAAAGCTTACGTAGATCACGTGGTTCGTGCTGGACTTACTTTCAAGATGAACGCCGACGGCAGTTATGCGGGGCTTCTCAGCGACAAGAAGGCCACTGTCATCATCGCAAGCGCTGGCGAATACTCGCCAGGCGCACCCGCTGAAGGGATGGACACTTTGAAGCCTTACCTGCGGGAGATTCTCGGGTACATCGGAGTGACAGATGTCGCTTTTATTCAATCTGGTTCTACGTGGAAGGTGGACATTGGATCCGAGGAGGCCGATGCGCACATAGAGCCCTTAAAAGCTCAGGTTAAACTCGCGGCCGGTCCGTAGAGAGCATGGCAAACTCCAAAACCCAGATCGATCGAACCTCTGTCGATGCTCCCGCCGACTCTCCCCCCGATAGTCGGTTTATCGTTGCGAAATCTGGCGTTATGTACGAGCCACAGCGCTGCAGCCTCCCAGTCGTCCGGAGCGGCAGGCTAAGGATTCCTGGCGCAACCGATACTCCACGCTGAGACATCATTTCGAGTAGCTATGCGGCTACAGGTTCGGCTGCGTGCAGAGTGCAGTAAAGTGGATGCGTATCGTCAATAATTTTCTTTGCCGTGGCTACTTCCGCGGCCGTGCCGTGGACGATCACCAGGAACTGATCCGACTTGAGCGCGGTTTCGTACTTCACCACGCTGTCCTTGGGAATGCCGATGCTGAACAGGCCCGCGCCCAGCGCGCCTAATACTCCAACTTCAACCGCACCCTCCAACCCCGCGACGATCCATGCCACCAAAGGACCAGCCACTAACAGGGGGCCCAGGCCGGGAATTATAAAAAGTGCGGACCCGAACAAGAGTCCCCAAAAACCTCCCCAGAAAGCACCGACTTTGCCCCAATACTTCATGCGGTCGCCAGTGTTGTAGTAGCCCACTACTTGCTCCTCGGTGTGGTAGCCCTTGCCGGCAATCGACAGCTTTCGCATGTCAACTCCCCCGCGCTGCAGTTCTTTAATGGCTGCCTCGGCATCGTTATGTTGGCGATAGATCGCAACCACGGAATTCTCTATGGACATTTTCATTCTCCCCGGCAAATTGCCGTCATTCTCGAACTACTCTTTTTGAATGTACCTCGAATGTACGAGCACCGTGGCGAGAAAGATGTTCGCTATTGCTCAGTATCGGTTGGGGGGCATCTCTTAGCTGATTCGTGAGAAGCACTTGCGTCGAATCGCCGGGGCTCCACTTCCATCCCAGTTTTTCTAACTGGGAGGCAGACGGCCATGGTCTTGACTACGAATCGAAACCGTTACCCCGGCCGTGCTCACCGGAGCGCCACCAGAGATTGCGCTGGATCGGATCGTGACGGCGGCGACATTCGATGGAGCGCTCTACCAGCAATCGAGCGATGGTATCGACCGCAACCAAACAAGTGTCGAGCACGGAGAGACTAATGCCCTTGCCGAGACCGCAGGATTCGGGAACAACGCCGACGACAATCACTTCAGACGGAGCGTGACCCGCCAATCTCAACTGCGCCAGAGACTCCTGCACTCCGGGGTCATGCGATGTCACACGAAGCTGAGCCTGAGACGATACAAGATCATCGTCGCGATAAACGCTGAGCGTCCCCGGCCCTTCTTCTTCGCGTGGATGAACCGCATCGGCTATCACAACCAGATCCACGTCGTACAAGTAGGGCGCGAGATCCAGTCCAGGCGTGCCGAGATCGAGAATTTCCACCTTCGGGTCGCACTCGTACAGGGAACGAAACATTTCGATCGCCAACGGGCCGAATCCGTCATCGCCAAGAAGAACGTTGCCGAGACCCACCACGGCGATTCGACGAAGAGGGCGCTCCGTGCTCATAAAACCTTCACCCGCGCGATCGCTCGACCGCTCGAATCGAACGTGTGGCAGGCGCACGCCATGCAGGGGTCGAAGGAGTGAACCGTACGGAGTACTTCGAGCGGTTTGATCGGATCAACCACCGGGTTTGCGATAAGAGAAGTTTCATAGGGCCCGGGAACCCCTTTTTCGTCGCGGGGACTGGCGTTCCAGGTGGTCGGCACCACCGCCTGATAGTTGGTGAAAGCCCCTTTGTCGACGATCACCCAGTGGGAAAGTGCGCCGCGAGGCGCTTCGTGCATCCCAACACCCTCGCACTCATGCGACGGAAATTGCGGCGGATTGAAAGTAGTGTCGTCGCCCTTAAGAATGTTGTCGGTGAGCAACTGCCAGTGCTGCAGCGCCAGGTCGGAAAGCATGGCGGAGCGAATCGCGCGGGCAAGATAGCGGCCCATGGTCGATTGCAGGGCCTCGGGGGTCAGATGGAAAGCGGCTGTACCGGCTTCATGGACCGAGGAGATTGTCTTGAAGGCCGTATCCGTCCATTTGCGCGTGAGCGGGTGGCCGGAGGCATAGCCGACCAGAACATTCGCCAAGGGACCGACCTGGATCGGTTGACCGTTATAGCGCGGAGCTTTTACCCAGGTGTACTTTTTATCGGCCTGGAAATCGGTGTAGTCGGGGTCGGTCTCACCCTTCCACGGCGTTTGCGCTCCTTCGCCTTTGTACCAGGCGTGCGTCACATCCTCGGCCACAGAAGAGCGGAAGGATTGGTCGCGCCAATTTTGAATTGGTTGCACGGAAGTGAGCTCTCCCTTCATGATCAGGCCGCCGGGCAGATCGAATCGCGTGGCGTTGGCATCGGTGGGAAGGTCAGGGACAGCAAAATAATTCGCGACACCGCGTCCGTAACGGAACCACTCGGGGTAAGAAGCGGAGAGCAGACAGGCATCCACGAAATAAGCCTGCTGCACAAACGGGATCAAATCCTGTAGCAGAGATTGCAACATCCCGAGGCGATCCATGTTAAAAGTCGCCAGGCTGTTGAGGTTAATTGCATTCATGACGCCGCCGACTGCGAGGTTCTGAATGTGCGGCGTTTTCCCGCCAAGCACACCGACAATCTGGCATGCTTTGCGCTGAAATTCCAGCGCCTGCAGGTAGTGAGCGAACAAAATCAAGTTCAGTTCCGGGCTTAATCGCATTGCCGGATGGCCCCAGTAGCCGTGAGAGAAGATGCCAAGCTGACCGCTGTCAACCATGCCCTTCACCTTGCTCTGCACCGCCTCCAACTCGCGGCGCGAATTTCCCGGCCAATTGCTGTAGCCTTCCGCTATGGACGCGGCGCGCGCAGGATCAGCTTTGGGGATGGTCGCGATGTCGACCCAATCGAGAGAAGACAGTTGATAGAAATGAATGATGTGATCGTGCAGTGCGTGCGCGATGAGAATCAGATTGCGGATGTACTGCGCGTTCGCTGGAATTTCCAACTGGAGCGCATCTTCTACAGCGCGCACCGAGGCGATGGCGTGAACCGTGGTGCAGACTCCGCAGAAACGTTGGGCAAAGACCCAGCCTTCACGGGCATCACGCCCCCGCAGAATCGTTTCGAGTCCGCGCCACATGGTGCAACTCGCCCATGCCTTCTGCACTTTGCCGCCATCGACCTCGACATCGATGCGCAGGTGCCCTTCGATGCGAGTTACCGGGTCGATAGAGATGCGGGCCATTGGGTTCCTCCTTTTGCGTCTGATTGACTCGTTGGCTGGCGCCTCGGCACGGCTTTGAATATGTAATTCCACTCCTTGATCTCGCCGGGCAGCACAGCAAAATATTTGACTGCAAGAATGAAAGCCACGATGCCGAGCGCGATGTAACCAATCGCCATCAGCACCTCGGGCAGCGATGGAAAATAACTGGCTCGGTGCGCAGGAATGTAGGCGATCGAGGTTGGGATGAAACGGTAGAGCATCCCTCCCAAACAGGCGAGGGTAGCCATCTTTAACATGGTTCGTGGCGTTTCGCGCGCGGTTTTCATTCGCAGCGTAATCGCTGGAATCAGGATGAGGGCGGTTTCAATGAGGAAGAGGACGCTTATCTTATCGAAGGCAAAGGCGGCTCGCACCTGTCCTCGCCATAACAGATCCCCGGCGCGAACCGCCAGAAAAAGCAAGCATGCGCACGACAGCAGGTTGCCCAACTCTCCCAACACTCCGAGGTCGAGTGGCCGCGAGTAGCGGAGACTGCAAATAAGAAGGAGGAAGATTACGAAGCCGAGCCCACACAAACCCGCAGCCAGCAAGTAGAGTAACGGCAGGGATGGAGTCTGCCAGAGAGGATTGATCTTGTTTCCAGCCAGCAGCAGCAGCCCACCCAAGGAAGATTGGTGCATGAGAGGCAGAACGTAGGCACCGACGATCACGAAGGGGTAGATCCGGCGCAAGGATGGAGCGATGCCTCGAAGAAACGTACGAGTCCGCTCACTGCCCGTGTAGTAGAAGCGCTCCAGAAACAACGGAAGGTTCTCAAAGGCCAGGAACACGGCGCAATAGAGGGGCATGCATATCGAAATCTCGAGCATCGCCGACTCGGCATTCCATCGCCAGGGGAGCAGCGCGCTATAGAAATTCCAGGGACGGCCGACGTCGAACCCGAGGGCGATCAGGCCCGTAGCGTAAAAGAGAAAACCTGATACCAGAGCCGTCCGCATGACCACGTGCAACTTGTGCCGGTTGAAGACCCACGCCGCGATGCCAACCGCGAGCGGCCCGGAACCTAGAGCTGTCAGCGTCATGACGTTGAAGGTCTTCCAGATACCCCAGGCATAGGCATCGTTCATTCCGGAGAATGGACCAAGCGGCGAGAAGAAGCGGACCGCGGCCAGCACCAGGCCAAGCGCAGCCAACGCTGCGAAGAAAAGCAACGTCGGTGTTACCACCGGCTCGCGGTACACGGGCACGCCCCGCTGCCAGTGGTTGATCAGGGTGGACCCTGTTATGTCATGCTTATACATAGCGCGGTGTCTTATAGCTGTTCTTGAAGCCCGGTTTTTTTCTCTTGCTCGGCGCTCTCTGCCTCGTGGCGATTCCAGTTCTTCTTGATCACTACTCCCAGCAAGCCAGCGGCGAGAATTGGCCCCGAGAGCCACTTGTAGATCACCGACGTCACTTTGGTGGCGTAGTGACCCAGCGAAGTCGTCCCGAGCTTCGGAAGGCCGATCTTCTCGAACGCGACGTTGGAGAGATAAAGCACTTGTGTTCCTCCGGCCTCATGCTCGCCATAGACCCGGTTCTCAAAGTATTTGTTCGGCGCGGCCGCGACGCGGTCTTTGGCCTTGGCCAGAAGATCGGTGCGCTTGCCGAAGATCACCGCTCCGGTGGGACAAACAGCGGTACAGGCTGGTTGCTGGTTGTTGTGCAAGCGGTCGTAGCAAAACTCGCACTTCACGATCTTCGGATTCCAGTGGTCCCACTGAAACTTGGGAACATCGAAGGGGCAGGCCACTTCGCAATAGCGGCAGCCAATACAGAGCGAGCTATTCCACGTGACCGCGCCCCAGTCGGCTTTTTTCAAGGACCCAAACGGGCATCCGGTCACGCAGGCGGGATCGAGGCAATGCATGCACTGCCGCTTCACGTAAGAGAAGCCTGGCCCATCTGGCTCCTGATAGAGCTTGATGATGTTCTTTGTCTTCGAGTTGAGATCCGGCGGTAGGTCCCAGATGCCTCCGGAGAGCACCGTATCTGGGGGAAGGCCGTTGGCCTCGTTGCACGCGGGCATACAGGCTTTGCATCCGGTGCAGATAGTATTGTCGTAGAGCATGGAAACGGCGTCGGGTGCGGCCACAGGGTGTTCCGGGTGTTCGCTACCCACCGCGTTTACGGCCAAGCCCGTGATCGTTCCTCCCAGTCCGAAAATTCCCAGGAGCGCCTGCCGCCGGCTGATCTGATGTGGAGTCGTGGTGGAGCTCATGCTGGTCCTTTCGGACCCGCGCTCGAATCGGGCTTCTCAGGAGTGCGGGTCATGCTGGAACCGGGCACACTCTCATCGTCTTTCATAGTCGAGAACCTGCGAGAGGCCACATAGCCGGCTCCCGCAAGCGCGCCCACTGCAACTCCGACCAGGCCCGTTGCCAGCGGACTGATTACGCCCTGCGGCGCGCTGATCGGCGCGTAGGCCGAAGGAGGCGCAGCCAGGGTATGAATTTGCACGACCTTGAACATGGGAACGCGGAAGGCAATGCTTTTTTCCGTGCATCCAATACAGGGCGCTCCGATTCCGATCGGCCAAACGTCTGGAATTTCATTGAAATGTCGCGTCGAGCATCCTGCGTGAGTATCCGGCCCCTTGCATCCCATTTCGTAGAGACACCAGCCTTCGCGGTGGCCATAGTCGCCGAATTGCTTAACGAAGTTGCCGGCATCGAAGTGCGCCCGGCGCGGGCAATGTTCATGAATGTCGCGGTCGTAGGCGAACTTTGGTCGCCTCTCCCCGTCCATTTCCGGCAGCGTGCCCGAGTCGGCAAATTGCAGCAACACACCCAGCAGCGTGTAAGGATTGGGCGGACAGCCAGGTAGATTGACAATCGTCTGATTGGGCAGCAGGTCCACAACCCCGACCGCGCCAGTAGGATCAGGATCGGCGGAGGGAATGCCTCCCCAGGACGCGCACGATCCGATGGCGACAATTGCGGCAGCCCTGCCGCCAACATCGGCAAGCACCTCCATGGCGGGCCGCCCAGCCAACTTCATGTAAACGCCCTTGTCCCGCGTGGGAATCGATCCTTCGACTACGCAGATATATTTGCCGGCATATTTCTTGACCGCCTCGTCGAGGGCCTGTTGGGCCTGCAGGCCCGAGCCTGCCATTAATGTTTCGTGATACTCGAGCGAGATCACATTCATAATCAGATCGCCCAGGTCAGGGTGGGAGGTGCGAAGAAGAGTCTCGGTGCAGCCCGTGCAGTCTTGAAACGCCAGCCAGATCACAGGCGGGCGAATCACCTTTCCCAGTCCTGCGGCAACTTCTTCCGGAGTTTTCTTGTCCGTGATCGCCAAGCCAAAGGGCGCTGCGATCATGAGAGAGGAGCAAAACTGCACGAAGGCTCGACGACTAATGCCACAGCGCAGCAGGCGTTCATCGATGGTGCCGAGAACATCGAGAACTCTTGCAGAAGCCACGAGCGGGTCCAATGTGAGGTCCTTTAACATTCCACCCTACTTCAATCCCAGGTCGGTGAGGATCTTGGGATTTGTTTCGCCAGAGGCGAGGATCTGATGACACGCCGAGCAGTCATTGGTGATGGTTTGGCCGTCGGCGCTGGTGTGATTGCCGTCATGGCAACGGAAGCAGCCGGGTGAGTCATTGTGCCCAAGATTGTTAACGTGCGTGCCCCAGGTCACGCGCATGTCAGGAAAGATGTTGCGCAAGTATATATTCGCCACTTCCTGGCCCGCTTGCTGCACGAGTGATCGCTTAGCACGATCGATCTCCGGATAGTTGGTCTGATAAAACGCCGTGATTTCGCTCGTGATGTTCTGCTGGGCGACCTCGCGAGAGGTGTAATTCACCTTGAGAACTTCGACCGCTTTTTTCCGGATGTAGGGAAGATCGGGGCTGATCCGTCCGGTCGACATTTGCTTGTCCACGGCGTTTTCCGGCAGGTCGAAGGTGTGGGTGGGCCGGTTGTGGCAATCCACGCAGTCCATCACGCGGTGATCGCCTTTGTCCAATTGTTCTTTGGTTGGTTTCGCGTCGGTTGAAACGAATTCGGTGGTCTTCCCTTGATCGTCGGTGTAATCCACGAGCGGAATGGTCTGCCGCTCGTCGTCTGTCGATATATAGCGGATGCGGACGCCGTCGGCGAGGTGATGTCCGTGAATTCCAACGGAGCCCTGCCAGGTGCGCCCGCCAACTTTCATCAAGAACACATCGGTCTGGGGGGTATTTTTTTCGTCCTCTTTATAGCTCGTGTTCACCAGGAACTTGTCGCCGGTGAAACGCTGCGGCCAGTGGCACTGCTCACAGGTGGCTTGCGCCGGGCGGAGATTCTGAACCGGCGAAGGAATTGGGCGCGGATAAGTATGAAACGCCACCGCGTAGACCTGCTTCAATCCAGAAAGCTTGGACCGCACGAACCAGGTTGCGCCGGGGCCGATGTGGCAGGCTACACAGTCCACGCGGGAGTGCGGGGAATTCTGATAGGTCGCGTATTCCGGCTGCATGACGACGTGACAGGTCGCGCCGCAGAAGTTCTGCGTCTCCATATACTGCACGCCACGGTACGACGCGGTGCCGGTGATGAGAAGATTGAGAGCGGTTGCCAGGGCTACCCACTCGAAGGTTCGCCGCACCACGGGCAGATGCAGGTCAATGGCGGGGAATGTCTTCGGCAGTTCTCCGCTGGCGCGCAGACGCCGCAGCCTCAACCAAATGCCGAGTGCAATCAAAAGCAGGCCGAGAACGAAAATTCCGGGAAAGATCAGAAAGAACAGGATGCCGATATAAGGATGTGGCGGGCCGGGTAAGAAGATCTCGTAGAACCAGAAGGCGACGGTAGTAAGCGCCGTGCTAGTGGTAATCACTGTGCCTGTCAGGGAGACGGGATTCTGCGCGAAAAAGTAAAGCGGTTTTGACCACTCGCTTATGCGTTCTCTAAGGCTCATGGAGAAAGCGCGACTCTCCTCGTTTTGCCATCTTCCTGCGAGCTTTGCCTTGAGCTACTTTTTCAGGGTACGAACATACGCCACCAGTGCCGTAACCTGGTCCGGTTTCAGCGATTTTGAAGCCGGCATCTTGCCCTTCCCGTTCGTGATGATGGCCGAGAGATCGGCATCCGACATTCCTTGCGCAGCCGCTCCCTGGAGATCATGGGCGGCTATTTTGCTTCCGTCGGCCCCATGGCACATGGCGCATTTTGACTTGTAAGTCGCAGACCCGTCCTGCGCTTGCGCTGAAAAAGAGAGAAGAAACACGACGGCGATCGCGGTCGCTGTGACAAAAGCTTGGATACTGGCCATTTTCATAATTCACGCTCCCTTTCATTTTGATGGCATCCAACATTCGGTCAAAGACGGATAGCTTACGGCCATTCACCTTTCTCGGCTGTTCAAAATTGCACACTTTAACAAAAAGAGGACCGCATCGATCAGGAATCAGAACTCGTAATGCATCCCAACGGTTATGTTGTTGGCATGGAAGTTTCGAGGAGCGGTGAACCCGTAGGCCGGACCGTTCATCGCAGTATTGGGCAGCGTGCTGCAGGGCACAACCGGAGCCGGGATGGTCGGCAGCGGGAGCGCGCTGGAGGGATTGCAATACTCTGCTCCCGAAGGACCACCCTCGCCGTAGCCGAAGTAGTTGTACTCGCCCTTTAAGATCAGGTTCTTCGCGATCGCATAGGAGAGATTCACAAAAGGCGACAGGTAGGTAGAGACCAGCGATCCGTTCACATCGCGCGGATCGTTAAAAAAGCGGCTGCCGGTGACCGAGCTTATTCGGTAACCGACGTTGGAGTGGAACTTGCTGTTCGGCGAAAGAGCCAAGGCCACTGACGCGTACTGCGTCGGCGCACTCATGAAGTCCTTAGCCGGACCAAACGTATACGGACCACTTCCCCCGCGGGGAGGCGGGGACGGGCAGGCCGTGCCGGTGGGCGTCGCAGCGCCCGGTATGGTGGGGCTTGAGGCCGTGCCCAGGAAGCAGATGTTGGTCGCCGTATACACATCGCTGTAGGCATAGCCGATGTCGATCCCGTAGTGCTCGTTTGGCGTCACGTCGGCGTTCAAACTCACGATGCGGCTATGATCGACGTGCTGCAGCGGGCCATCAACGGACGCCATGCCTGTATTGTTCGTATTGTTGTGGCGCTCGAGGTCGTTGTAGGCACCGGAGAAGGTCGCCCAGGTCCTCGGCCGGTAAGTGGCGTGAAATCTGTAATGCTGAAGCTGGCGGGGAGCGACCGGGGTGATGACATTGTCGGCGTACAGAAGCTCGACCGAACCGTTGATCTTCAATTTGTCCGCCGGCTGCATGGCGACGCCGAAGGTGCCGCCGTCCTCATAGATCGCGATTCTGGAGACACCGGACAGGGGGCCCGTGGTGTTCGCGGCACCTTCGCCGATGGTGTGCTGCTGGTAGTGATAGGTAAGAGTAAACAAGATGCGATCAGTAAGGTCGTATGCCGCTGTGAGGTTATTCGTGATGAACTTCTGGCCGAAGAAATCAAACAGCGGCGTAGCGACACTCGGACTGCCTTCAAACGTCGAAGTCGGCTTGTTGGTGATCGGGTTGATCGGAGTGTCGATCACCGTGGTGGTTAACGCCGTGCTATTGATGTTCGGGGTTGCGGAAGTCACGGTGGTTAGACTGATTATGTTGGCCACTCCCGGCTGGTGCACATTCGAGTAGTCGATCTGCTCCGAGATGCTGAGCTTTTTCAGCGCCTGCCAGGTGACGCCGTAGTCGGTGACGATCGCTTCCCGGTGGGCGTTGGCGTTGCCGGCGTACGTGGTTTCGCGGTTCGTTCCCGCCAGGCCCTGGAAGTCGTCGTAGTAGTTCGGCAGGCTGCTGTTTGCATAGGTGTAGCGAACGTTGCCGTTCATCACAACGTTCTTGATGCTGGAGCTTTGAAACCGGAAAATTTCGGTCGGGAAGATTTCGCGGGTGGGCTGGGTACGCGCGTAGCTGGTAATCACGTTACACGCCGGATCGACGATGGGCAAACCGGTCGGAGGTTGCGCCGCGGAGATTGGGGCGGCTCCAACGCCGGCGTTGCAGGTGATGCCGACCGGACTGTTGACCGGATTGTCGTAGCTCTGGAGCACTGCAACCCTGGCCCCGTTTGCTTCCTGAAGGTTGAAATATGACGCAACTGCACCCGACCGGTGACTTGACCCTCGATCGAAAGTTGGAGCGCTGGCGTATCAGGCGATCGTCCAATGAGGCAGCTGAAGGCGCGGCTGCGTTTTAATTTGGGCTGTCTTTTTTTGTTCGGGGCAGCGGGCGGGGACGCCCGCTGGACAGCCGCCGGGACGGCGGCGCTAGTCGCACCAAAGTGCGATCTAATCTCCTTAGAACGCTCCGCGCATAGTAAAGTGATAGGGGGGCCCCGCGCCGGTATCCCCTCATCCGTTCCATCCGTAGATAAAGGACGACGCATATTTTGAGTTCCAGCATTCGCAATATCGCAATCATCGCTCACGTGGACCACGGCAAGACCACGCTGGTCGATGCCATGCTGCAGCAGAGCGGGACGTTTCGCTCCAACGAGCACCACGTCGATCGGGTGATGGATTCGAACGAGCTGGAGCGCGAGCGCGGCATTACCATTCTCGCCAAGAACACGGCAATTTTCTATCACGACGTGAAGATCAACATCGTCGATACGCCTGGCCACAGCGACTTTGGCGGCGAGGTGGAGCGCGCGCTCAAGATGGTGGATGGGGTGATGCTGCTGGTGGACGCCAGCGAAGGGCCGCTGCCGCAGACGCGCTATGTGTTGAGCAAGGCTCTGGAAGGACATCTGCCGCCGATTGTTGTCATCAATAAAATTGACCGGCCGGATGCGCGCCCGCAGGAAGTGCTCAACGAGATCTACGATCTGTTTATCGATCTCGATGCCAAGGAAGATCAACTCGACTTTCCGGTTTTGTATACGAATGCGAAGGTGGGAACGGCGTCTACGGATATCAAAGTCGCGGGCGAAGATCTGCGGCCCTTGTTCGACGCGATTGTGAAAACGATTCCGCTGCCCCAGGGCGATCCAGCCGGGCCATTGCAGATTCTGGTGGCGAATCTCGACTACAGCGATTTTCTGGGGCGGCTGGCGATTGCACGCGTGTTCAACGGAACCATGCACACCGGCGAAGATGTGGCGATCGCCAAGCGCGACGGCTCGCTGCACAAAACCAAGATCACGAAATTATTTTCCTTCTCCGGGCTGAAGCGCACCGATATCACGGAGACGGCCCTGGGCGACATTATTGCGGTGGCCGGCGTGGAAGGCATCACCATTGGCGAGACCATCACCGAGGTGGAGAATCCGGCGCCGCTGCCCCCGATCGTGATCGATGAGCCGACGATTGCGATGACTTTTACCGTGAACACTTCGCCGTTTGCGGGACGCGAAGGAACTTATGTTACGTCGCGAAATTTGCGCGAGCGCCTGGCGAAAGAGCTGCTCACTAATGTTTCTCTGCGCGTGGAAGAGATGGGCACGACCGACTCGTTCAAGGTGCTGGGGCGCGGCGAACTGCAGCTCTCGATCACCATCGAGATGATGCGGCGCGAAGGTTATGAACTCATGGTCGGGAAGCCTGAGATCGTCACCAAGCGCATTGATGGCAAGTTGATGGAACCGGTGGAGCATCTTACGGTGGACGTTCCGGAAGGATTTGTGGGCGTGGTGATGGAGCAGTTGGGGTCGCGCAAGAGCGAAGTGCTGAACATGCACAACCACGGCTACGGGCGGGTGCGCATCGAGTTTCGAGTGCCCAGCCGGGGATTGATCGGGCTGCGCAGCCAATTGCTCACCGACACTCGCGGCACCATCGTGATGAATTCGCTCTTCGATGGCTATACGGAGTGGCAGGGAGAAATTCCACATCGCCTGACCGGAGCCCTGATCGCCGACCGCGCGGGCACTTCGACCGCCTACGCGCTGTGGGGATTGCAGGAACGTGGCGAGCTTTTTGTCGGGCCCGGCGTCGAGCTTTATGAAGGCATGATCATCGGCGAGAACGCGAAAGACGACGATCTCGACGTGAACGCGGTGCGCGAAAAAAAGCTCACCAACATGCGGGCTTCGACCGCCGATGAAGCCATACGCCTGGTCCCTTTCCGTCAGTTAAATCTGGAGCAGGCCATCGAATTCATTGCCGAAGACGAGTTTGTCGAGATCACTCCCAAGTCGCTGCGGCTGCGAAAGAAAGTTCTGCAATCGAATCAGCGGAAGAAGAAGGCGATGGCGACGGTCGAGGAAGGGTGAAGTCCGGCGGTCCACCGGATAAGCACCGGGCCTCGCCGCGAATGTTTCTGATCCCCTGCAGTTGCCGAACTATGTTCGCGATCGCGGAAAGGTCCGATCTTCGCGGCCCTGCCTGGAGCCGCCATCTGGTCTGTCCCACCTGCGGCGAGCGGCACGATCCTAAGAACCGGTGGTTGCAGGTGTCCTATCAGCGCGAGGGCTATTCGAGGGTGGATGATTGCTGACCCACACTTAACTATGCGAGTAAGCTGATACTGCAGCGAGCGTTGAGCGAGCTGAGTTTCGACGCTAACGCGACTCGCTTTCTGCCAGGTGTTCCCAGCACTCACGTGCTGGGCTATTGAATGTCGTTGCTTCGCGACTGTTTAATACCGTCCCGTCTGAACGAGCAAGTCTTGTGCTCGACACCGAGCGCCAGGGTAACGTGGTCTGACCAATTTGACAGACCTGCTATACTTCTGCCGCATTTGATCTGTTCGCCAGCTCCGGTTCTGATTTTCAGGAAGGGATTGCCGACCTGCCAGTCCGCCGCATCGAGCTTGCACTTCGACAGCGCAATGCAGAGGAAGATGAGTGAAGAATATTTTCGTAGGGAACTTGAGCTTTAACACTTCGGAAGACGAGCTGCGGCAGATGTTTGAGCCCTTCGGGCAAGTGGACCGGGTCAGCATCATGACTGACCGCGATACCGGGCGCTCGCGCGGCTTCGGCTTCGTAGAAATGGCGAGCAACGAAGATGGAGAAAAAGCCATCACTGCGTTGAATGGCCAGCAGGTGGGCGGGCGCACGCTCAATGTGAACGAAGCGCGCCCTAAAGCTGAGCACGCCGGCGGGGGCGGTGGACGAGACCGCGGCAGCCGTGGCGGAGAGCGCGGTGGCGACCGTGGTGGCCGCGGCGGCGGTGGCGGCGGGCGCGGCCGCTGGTAGGGTTCCGAATCCGATCGATCCGCTAATAACATCTACTCGAAAACTTCCGTTTTTTGGCGCTGCCGCACAGCCTCGTCGAGCTTGGCTCGACGGACAGCCGAGGGCGGCTGCACCCACAGAGCGCATGGTAGCCTCGCCAGTAGCGCTGCGCATTGAGCCAGTCGACCGGCCCGTGTAAACTGAACTTACGGGGCGCCCGTAGCTCAGATGGATAGAGCGATTGCCTCCGGAGCAATAGGTCGGGAGTTCGAATCTCTCCGGGCGCACCAGACTTCTTCTTTACCCTCAATCGGTTCTGCGGTTTCCTCCTCTTGGTGAATTTGGTTTGGACCTAGCGGCGACGAAGTCAAGATTAGCGTCCTTGTTGAAGTCGGCCACAACCAGACCTTGGGGTTGCCAATCGGTGGCGTAGGCAACTGCGGGCTGGAATGTGCCCTTGCCGTTTCCGAGGAGCACCCAGGCGCTAGAATCGTACTCGTCGGCCACCAATAGATCGGGTTTGCCGTTGAAGTTGGCTATGGAAGTGGCGTCGGGGGCGTAATAGCTGACGGGCGTTTGGAACGTGCCGTCGCCGTTGCCCAGAAACACGCTGGCGCTCGACCAGGTGCCATCCGAAGCCGTAGCCACGTCCAGTTTGCCATCGCCGTTCACATCCGCGATAGCGATCCCATTTACATCTTTTGCAGCCCGCCATAGCATGTTGGCGTGCCAAAGGTTCGGTTTCCATTGTTCCGTTTCCATTGTTCCGCGAGACGGTGAAACCAGACGTTCCACCCGGGCATGAGGAGTAGCAAGCGACTACAAGATCCAGATGGCCGTCGTGGTTGACATCTGCAATCGGCCCCCAGTCGTCGTCGCACATGGCCACATCCATGTTCCCGTCACGATTAAAGTCACCCAAAGCTAGGGAAAAGCCGCGACGGCGTAAAAAGCGAAATCCTGGCCCAGGAACTGAACCAGCGCTTTCCGCTGGGTACGCAAGTGCAATCGCTCTGGCTGCCGGCGGTGAAAGCGCAATTAGCGTTGAACCGGACGAATTCGATGTTGCCTTGAGGGCGATTGAGAATCCATCGCCCATCGAACTGGGCCTGATTACCTTCGTCAATAATGTTTCCTGCCTCTATCCCTCATATGTGCGCGGAGAGGCCTACCTGGCGGCAGAAAACGGGGCGCCGCGGCCGCTGAGTTTCAAAAGATCCTCGATCACAACGGCATGATATGGAACTGCTGGACGGGAGCGCTGGCCCACCCGGGATTGGCGCGGGCCAATGTTTTGCAGTTCAAGAACTCGCAGGGTGCGGCGGCCGACTCGGCTCGGGTGCGCGCACTCGCGGCTTACAAGGACTTTCTCACCCTCTGGAAAGATGCCGACCCCGATATCCCCATTCTGAAGGAAGCCCGGAAAGAGTACGCTCGGCTGATCTGACGGGAAGAAGCCCTCTTTGAGTCTGGGGTGTCGGTACGCACTCTGGTACTAGAGAAAACTGTCCTGCTATTTTCTGGGCATCCGCCACCCCGTGATAGCGATGAACCTTAGGTTTCGTCGAAAGCTCCTTTATGATTACAGAGTAAGTATGACCTGGAAGAAAAGTGAGACGCAAAGCTACAAATCGAAACCCCAAGAGAAATAACCTCGCCATTAGCGGCCTGATGGTGCTGTTTGGCACGTGCGTACTGCTAAGCGCTCAAAATGTGGTTTTGACGGGCACGCTCGGGGGACGGATCACCGACCGCAGCGGAGCGGTAGTGCCGCGAGCGGCGGTGGTGGTGAGCAACCTTGCCACGGGCGTGAAGCAAGCTACCGAGAGCAACCACTCAGGACTGTACCGATTCCCCGCGCTCATGCCGGGAACTTATTCCGTCTCGGCCAGCAGCAGTGGATTTCGCGACGTGCAAGCGCTGGTTCGAATCCAGGTCGGAAATGCCACCTTGCAGGATATTGCGCTGCAGGTGGGAGCGAGCACAGACACGGTTAAAGTGATCGGAACAACTCCGCTGTTGCGCCCGGCCGAATCCTCCGCCAGCACAGTGCTGGAACGGTCGTTTATCGAGGAGTTGCCCCTCAACGGACGGAAATACACCGACTTTGCCACGCTGACTCCGAATACCAGCTATGACGGCGATACCGGTCTGGTGAGCGTCGCGGGACAACAAGGCGGCGAGGATTCAGGATACGCCAATGGCAACGGCTCTAACGCCTTCACCGTGGACGGATCGAATGCGACCAGCAACTATTTTGCCGACATCATCGGCCGCTACCGCATTCCTTATCTTTATGGTGAAGACGCGATTCAAGAGTTTCAAGTTGCAGTCAGTCCCTATTCATCCGTCTATGGCGGTGGAGCGGGCTTCGTGAACGCGGTCACACGATCCGGGAGCAATGCTTTCCATGGCAGCGCGTTTTATTACAACCGGAACTCCGCCACCGGGGCTAATGACGCCCTCGACAAAGCCAACGGCTTTCCGAAACCGGAAGATGATTTGCAGCAATTCGGCGCTGGGGTGGGCGGACCTATCCTGCGAAACCATTTATGGTTCTTCTTCGATTACGAGCAGCAACTGCGGAACAATCCGATCTCCGTTTTAAACCCGGCCCTGGCTACGAACTCGACGAATCTGGCCAATTTCTTGAGCAGCAATTTTGGCCTTCCGGCCGGAACCGTGCTGCCCGCGCCCAATGGTCCCCTGCCGATTCCAGGAAGCGACAGCGCGCCCAACCCCGCCAATCCGGTCTATCTGCAACAAGTGTCAAACACGCTAAATGCGTTGAACTCGAATCTCGGCGCCAAGGCCAGAAAGCGCAACGATTGGGTGATTACGCCCCGACTGGATTATCAGCCTAGTTCCCGCGACAGCCTTTTCCTGAGCCTCAACCTCAACCACTTTCGCTCACCCGGCGGCGTCATCACCGACCCGACCCTGGGCAACTATGGGACGCAGACGCTGGCGAATGCCTACGTACGCACCTTCCAAGCCAGCCTGGGGTGGACCCACACCTTCGGTCCAAGTCTGCTGAATGAATTTCACGCAAGCACTTCCCAGGACAACGAGAGTGCCACACCGACCGGCCTGGCGCCAAATACGCCCACAATTATTCTGGATACTCCTGCGGCCTTCATTCTGGGCAACGCTCCGTTCTCGGTGGGAAAGGTTTTTGAAAGGCAGTACTCTCTCTCC
>Ga0208936_1000001_pt1 | contig 69371 bp, 113 predicted proteins | sample June2015DPH_10_2_FD_184701 | JGI IMG/M metagenome (GOLD analysis project Ga0208936, IMG submission 184701) | Peatland microbial communities from SPRUCE experiment site at the Marcell Experimental Forest, Minnesota, USA - June2015DPH_10_10... | ecosystem: Environmental > Terrestrial > Soil >... | reverse complement strand
GATGCGGCTGACTACATCTACGCGAGTGGATGCACAGCCCTGACGGAGTTGAAGGCCGATGCGGCTGACTACATCTACGCGAGTGGATGCACAGCCCTGACGGAGTTGAAGGCCGATGCGGCTAAAACCATCGACGCAAGGGGATGCACAGCCCTGACGGAGTTGAAGGCCGATGCGGCTAAAAACATCTACGCGAGGGGATGCAACCCAAAGCTCATCATCAAAGCCAAAAAAGGCGCAATAATCTACCGCTAAGGAACAACCAATACGTATAGCGTACAAACGCGTCAGCACCTTGGACCAGAACACCGCGCGGAAAGGAGTCACATGGAGACATCTGAAGTAATGACAAACAAGGGGCAGCGGATAGGCTATCGCAGGGTATCGACAGCAGATCAGCATACTGACCGGCAGTTAGAAGGTGTTGCTCTGGATCGTTGCTTCGAGGACCACGCGACCGGAAAAAATACTGATCGTCCTGGGTTGCAGTCCGCAATGGACTGGGCTCGGGCTGGAGATACCTTAGTAGTGTGGAGTATGGACCGCCTTGGACGATCAACCCGAGACATGCTGAGAATTATCGACGACTTGACTGCCAAGGGAGTAAGCATCGAGTTCGTCAAAGAACATCTGACCTTTCGTGGAGATGACTCGCCGATGAATCGGCTGATACTGACTGTGCTCTCTGCGGTGTATGAGTGCGAGTTGGGGCATATCAGGGAGCGGCAGAGGGAGGGCGTGGCGCTGGCGAAGAAGGCCGGGCGTTATCGTGGAAGATTGCCGGCAATCCGCACCGGGAATGGGAAAGCGGCGGAACTGGCCAAACTGATCGAGGAGAAAGTGCCAGTGGCGGAGATCGCGCGACGGCTGAACGTTTCGAGACAGACGGTGTACTCGAATATGGCGGCGGCAAAACAGGCAGTAGGGCAGGCGGTGGCAGCGTGAACGAACAATTGCAACCAACCTACCAGATCCGCCCGAGCCGATACGCCAAGGGAAAGCTGGCCGTACGCTGCATCCCAGACGGGACAGGATGGAAGACCCTGGCAGCTCTGATTATCAGTCAAATGCCAGGAGCCACGTACTCCAACCGGGAGAAGTCGTACCTGTGCTCAACTCGAACGGCGGCCGAGTTCGTCGTGGAAATGACTCGAATCGAGGCACAGCGGTTGGTAGACGAGGCGCACGCAGCGGGGCGGGCGGTAGACCACATCGACGGCGACCTCAGCAACAACGACTTGGCCAACTTGCGTGTGGTTACGTTGATGGGAGATCGTAGATGAGCCACACCATCGATTCGGACGTCCGTGACCGCTGTCACCTGCTTCGCGCGTTGTTCTGGTTCACGCTGGCGGTGGTGCTGGGGATGGTGGCGCTGGTGCTGGGGTAGGACACGGGCTGGCACGGGCCCCGAGTAAAGAACGAGCAGGCATACATCCACAAGGCAGTCAACAAACAGTCAAAGGAGACACGAAATGATCATCACACTACTCGCACTCGTCGGCGCAGCATCACTAATTCTCAGTTTGTTCACCATCGCACTACTGGCGGCCGTCTCGATTCGTGAGGCTCTGCGTGATCGCAAGGCGCGTCGGGATGAGCACGAGCGGCGTTGCCGCGCTTATGACCGCCTTCGTCGCGACATCATGCACGCGGGGCCTCCCGCAGGCACCTGGTTTCCCGAGGCCAAGCATCCGCTCGACAGCGAGAGGTATAACTTGGCAATCGGCGCTCCTGTGTTCGACGAGCCCGAGAAACCGTTCTCGATCAACGACATCCGGAAGATGAACTAACCCACAGCACAACCGGCGACGGAGCGGTCGCAGAGACCGGAAAGAGAGATTTATGAAGAACCCACCGGAAGACGCTGCTGCATTTGCGAAGTGGCTGAACGATCAGGAAGCTTGCAGAGAGGCTTTGAAATGGCAGCGCGGCAGGACACTGCGCGAAACTTGGGACAGTTGCGAACGTGGCGATTGGCTTGAATGGTTGCTCTCCGAATGCAACTATCAATGGGCGGCTCCGGCGTCGGCCGAATACGACCGCGTGACGGCTCCGGCGTCGGCCAAATACCAGCGCGTGACGGCTGCGGCGTGGGCTGAGTACCAGCGCGTGACGGCTCCAGCGTTGGCCGAATACCAGCGCGTGACGGCTCCGGCGTTGGCCGAATACGACCGCGTGACGGCTGCGGCGTTGGCCGAATACCAGCGCGTGAAGGCTCCGGCGTTGGCCGAATACGACCGCGTGACGGCTGCGGCGTCGGCCGAATACGACCGCGTGACGGCTGCGGCGATGGCCGAATACGACCGCGTGACGGCTCCGGCGTGGGCCGAATACGAGCGCGTGACGGCTCCGGCGTTGGCCAAATACCAGCGCGTGACGGCTGCGACTATCCGAAAAATCATCCACTACCCCTTCAAATAACTGGGAGTGCAAGAAGCTCAGAAAGAGGCACAGCATGACGCCCGTGTACGACTGGCTAGAAGATCATCGCGACGGAATCATTCCGTTGTTCGCATTCGTGGTACTACTCGCTGGCGCGTGGGCGCTGACAAACTGAGGGGGAGTGAGATGGCAGACGCAAAGTTGAAGCCGTGCTGGTGCGGTGGCAAGGCCGTTCTCAAACATGAGCAAGTCGCAGAAGACTGCATGATGAGCTGGGTTCAGTGTCGCAAGTGCGGCGCGAGATCGGCTGAGTACAAATCACCGATGGGGTCTGACGATCCGGTTGCATGGTGAAACACACGCCCGCTCGAAGACGAGATGCTCGCGGCGCTGAATAAACTCAGCAACAGCGCGTGCGATGGACGAGATATACCGGAATAGCTTCGGGAACATCTCGTGGATATTCACGCAGCCATCGCGCACGCCGAGGGACGCCAATGAGCGACCTAGTCTTCATCCTCTCGGTACTCGTGATCCTGGTCAGCTCCGCAGGCGCTGGAGGGACGGGAAACTCTGCTTCACATTAAACCACGCAAACTATTGAAAATAAACGCAATCAATCACCATGCGCGGGAGAGGCGAAATCTCATTCCAAGGGCCACTGAGAATTAACTCTTTTACTTAGAACAAATTACATCTTTAGAATCAGCAATTTACTTTAGATTCTCTTTATTCTTAGAGAAGAGATTATATCAAAATATATAGAAGAACTTTACACAATTGTACTTTGTAATACACTGTAATACATTGTATACATTATACAAAAGCTGTGCACCTGTTTTTCCTCCAGCAATTCGAACAAAAACGGGGTTTACTTAGAACTTTTCGCATGTCTTTGATTCTAAAGAACAAACTACCTAGAATCGACCCAGAATCTACCCCGAATGATTCTAGGTCTTACTCCGAATCCGAGTCACCCCAGCCTGCATTTTCTTTTTTATTTGACCTCCTGTTACTGATCATGTACGTTTGTGTATGCCTGTGTATGACACAGAAGAGAGGTGACTTTGGCAGACATTTATGAAATTTGCAAAGGGATACCTGTAGGCCGGACCGCCGGCTTGTGCGCGACCCTTCGCAAGATGGAATGCGGGGACAGCATCGTAATACCGCTCGAACAACACGCGAGCGTTCATACATGTGCGCGGCGCGTCGGCGCCAAGGTGAAGACTCGCAACACCGGCGAGGGCACCGTAATGGTCTGGCGGGTCGACGGTGTTGCACAACCTGCAGTCAAGAGTATTTTTGAATGAGACATTCATTGCGAGGGCAGGAAGCACAGTCCCAGTCTCTGCGTCAACCTCTGCTGTGTCCTCAATATGTGTTGGGCGTCGACCCCGGAATCGGAGGCGCCCTAGCGTTGCTCGACTTTGAGACTAAAGCTGTAAAAGCTGTATTCGATATGCCTGTCACTGACGGCAAGGTTGATCCGGCGAAACTGGCGGGGATCATCGAGATGTGCAAGATCCAAGGATCGATTCGTGCTGCGGTCGAGCTGGTCTCTTCGATGCCGCGGCAGGCTGGTGCATTTAATTTCGGTGTTTCCGCCGGCGTGGTCCATGGAGTCCTTGGCGCCTTGGGCCTGCTTTTTACCTTGGTGCCCCCAAGCGTTTGGAAAAACGCGATGGGCCTGCATAGGATACTAGGAGAGACCCAGGCAGATGTCAAGTCGCGGGCCAGAGAAGTGGCAACCAAGCTATGGCCGGAGCGTGTGGCGGATTTCAAGCGGATCAAAGACGACGGCCGCGCTGAGGCGTGCCTGATTGCTAGGTATTTTGCGAACAAAACGGAGGGAAAGATATGAAATCGGAATTATTTGAAGTTTACTCAGCCTCGATTGATGAAGTTCCGGATTTGGTCACGCGCGACGATCTGCACGAGATACTAATGGGCGACATGGCAGTTAAGAAAGCCAAGCGCCTAAATGAGGCTCTTTCATGACTCTCACCGCCGACTTCCGCCCTGAACTTGCAGCGCCGTTCCTTTTTCAGATTGATGACGCGAAATGGCTGACTTCCAAGACTTCAGCCTTTCTGGCCAATGAGATGAGAGTCGGGAAAACTCCAAGTGTGATTCGAGCAATCGATATGCTTGGCTTGAAGAATTGCCTGATTGTTTGTCCCGCGAGTGTGCGGGCCAACTGGGCCAGGGAGATCCAGAGGTTCTCGCCTTTAGATCGGCCGACACAGGTGGTCTTTCCAGGAATGAGGCCGAACACTTCTAACATAGTTATCGTCAGCTACGATACGCTTGTGACTTACAAAGACCTTCTTAGATCAGTCCGATGGGACTTGGTAGTTGGGGATGAGATCCATCTATGCAAGGAGCGCACGGCAAAGCGCACTCGCGCTTTCTATGGCCATGGAAAGCATTCTCCTGGTATCATCGCGAGCGCCGATCGTTGTTGGCGTCTCAGCGGGTCGCCTTGCCCGAATAATGCGTCCGAACTCTGGACCCACCTCCACTCTGCTGGCCTGGCGCCGGAAAGTTATTGGGACTTTACGTTTCATTTTTGTTCTGGGTTTGACACGAATTGGGGATTCCAAATTTCCGGAAACAAAAACATTGAAGAGTTGAAAGCCCGGCTCTCTGGGTTCATGCGCAGGCGCACTCTTGCGGAAGTTATGCCCGACCTGCCTCCTGTCACTTTCGAGATCGTCACCGTGCCGCGGTCGGACGTCGCTTTGGACCCGTCCTTCATCCCCTTACTGCCGAAGCTCGCTCAAGAGGACAAGGACTTGCAGGCGGCTCTGGCCGCTCTCGCACCAGATAAGCAGGTCAGCATGATCGAGCGTACCGCGAGCAGCTTAACAACTTTAAGGCGCTTCACTCTGATGATGAAGCTGCCGTCAATCGGCGATCAACTTGAAGCTGATCTGGAAAGCGGCGAAATCGACAAGATCGTGATTTTCTGCGTGTTCAAAATAGGTGTCACCTGGATGGCCGAGCGCTTGAAAAAGTTCGGTGTGGTAACCCTCAACGGTGAAACACCCGCGAAGAAGCGCCAGGAAAATATCGACGCCTTCAAGCGCCAAAAAGACACGCGCGTGTTTGTTGGAAATTTGATCGCCGCCGGTGTGGGCATCGATCTTACTCCGTGCACTGAATGCGCTCTCCTTGAATGCTCTTTCGTTCCTGGGGATAACGCTCAGGCGATCAAACGATTGCAGGGAGTCAATCAGAAATCCCTCGTCCGTGTCAGGGTGTTTTCGTTGTTCAAATCCTCGGATGAAAGGGTCTCCGAGGCACTTATGCGCAAGGTCAAGGAGCTTGCAAAAATCTTCTGAAAATTTTCTTCTTGACGCCGCAACATACGTGATCTACAGTGAACTGGAATCTTCACAACGAACAAATTCGAAAGGTAAAAATGAACATCAGTTTCGACACCGACTATATGAATCTGGCGGAAGTTCAGGGAATTGTTGCCCTCTTGTCTTCCTTGTTTCCAAATTCTCAACTGGTCAGCTTCAATCCACAACAAGCCTTACCTTCCACGGGATCTGACATTCCTGTGATGGCAGTCACTTCAGTTGGATCTTCCGTTGTGACAGCTGTCACTGAAGTCTCTCCTAACACCGCTCCTGCCGTTCCCTCTGCCGGACCGGTCCCCGACCCTCCTAAGCGCACTCGGCGTACCAAGGCGGAGATTGCGGCTGACGAAGCGCAAGCGCGAGCCGCGGCTGCTCTTGCCTCCGGATCTCCAGTCGCTCAACCTGCCGTCCAGGCTCAACCTGCCGTCCAGGCTCAACCCGCCGTCCAAACTCAACCTGCCGTCCAGGCTCAACCCGCCGTCCAGGCTCAACCCGCCGTCCAAACTCAACCTGCCGTCCAGGCTCAACCCGCCGTCCAGGCCGTTGCTGACGCTCTTGCCGCCAAGCCGATTTCCGCGGAGGATCTGCGATCCCTGCTCAACGGTTACATCGCCAAGCATTCGATGGAAGAGGCGATCAATCAGCTCAAGACCTTCGGTTGCAATCGTGTCACCGAGGCGCTTGCTTTGGAACCTCTCAAACTGAACGCTCTCGCTGAGGCCCTCCGTGGATAGCGCGGCCGGTCTCGCTCTAGTCCGTCCAAGCGCTCACTCCAAACTCCCTCCTTCCGGGGCGGAGCGTTGGATGACCTGCCCTGGCTCGGTCGTTCTGAGTGCCGGGATGCCGCAGGATGAGTCTGAGTATGCGGCGGAAGGCACCCGTGCGCATGCCTTCGCCGAGCGATGGCTCATTATGCACTTCGCGCAACATGGGGGGAAACCCTCCCCCGCTAATGCCGAAGAACAGGAGATGGAGAAGCACGTCAAGGTTTATATCGACGAATGCCTCGGTCTTGCGATTCGGGATTCCAAAGTCTTCATCGAGAAGAAAGTCGCGGTCAATGAGGATGTTTACGGGACTGCGGATTTTGTTGTTTGGCATCCGGAGACAGCTACGCTTTACATCCGGGATTTCAAATATGGCGCCGGTGTGCCGGTCAATGTGGAGCGGAATGTCCAACTCCATATTTACGCTTTGGCGGCATTGATGACCATGAAGCTGCCGGCGCGAGTGGTCAACATCGGTATCGTCCAACCACGTTATGACCATCCCGATGGCCTGGTGCGTAGCGTTGACTTCGATGCGGCTGAACTCCTGGACTTGCACGCGGATGTCTTGGAAGCCGTCGAGCGCGTCGCCTTGGCGGAGCTGGCTAAAGGGTCGAAAGATTGGGAGGGAAATTTTCTCAAGCCCTCAGAGAAAGGATGTCGCTGGTGCCTAGCCGCTCCCAAGTGTCCCGCGCTTAAAAGCAGGGCGCAGTCTTTGGCCAAACAGGTCTTTGCCCCCGGTCTTCCTTATGATCCCATGTCCTTGGCGAGGACCCTTGACTTCCTTCCGATCTTGGAAGGCTGGATCAAGAATACCCGCGAATTCGCTTACAGCGAGGCTGAGAAGGGAACGGAGATTCCCGACTACAAACTGGTCGAGAAGCAGGCCGTCCGTAAGTGGAAAGAGGGACTTCCGGACATAGGTTACGCTTTGGCGAAGCATCTCGGATGCAAAGAGGAATTGCTCTACAAGCCGAAAGAACTGATCGGCATCACCGATGCTGTGAAACTGGCGCCGGGCAAAAACGCCAAGGAACGGGATGCTATGCTCGAACCGTTTGTCAAAAAAGAGTCGAGCGGTCACACTCTGGTTCACGTGAGCGATAAGCGCGATCCGATTCGGATCGATGCGAAAGCTGCGTTCTCTGGTGCCGAGACTCCGGCAATTGCGGCCGGAGTCGGTATTCTCGATTGACAATCTCGTAAGGCCTGAGCATTTGCGCTCTCTAGCCGATAACCGACACTGACAACTGCCAACAAAAACTCACAAAGGAGAGTAGTTCAAAATGGTCGACAACGTTATCACGCCCGAATTCCGCGCGGCTTTCATCAGCGTCTTCAAGGCAACAAGCATGAAGAACGCGGATGGCACCGTCAACAAAGCGAAGTACTCTATCCGCGCCGCGTTTCCGCCGACGGCCAAGCTGGATGCGCTCAAAAAGCAAGCTAAAACCGCCGCTCAAGAGAAGTGGGGAGACAAGATTCCGAAGACCCTACGTTCCCCCTTCCGCACCAACGATGAACTGGAGAATCCGGTTGTCGGCATTGGAGACGATTGGATTATCATGAGCTTCTCCGCTAACGAAGACCGCCGGCCCGGCATCGTCGATGCTAAGCTGCAGGACATCATCGACGACAGCGATGTGTACTCGGGCGCCTGGTATCGTGCCCAGGTTCGCGCCTTTGCTTACGAGAACGCCGGTAACAAAGGCGTCAGCTTCGGGCTTCAGAATGTGCAGAAACTGCGCGACGACGATCCTCTCGGCAGCGGCCGCATTCCAGCATCGAAGGTCTTCGAACCGGTTGATGTTCCCGCCGAAGCATCAGGTCTGGGAAAGACAGCGACTTCGATCTTCGGCTGAGGAATCGCAGCTATTTAGGGGCCGGTCACACGGCCCTTGATTTTTGAGCGAGAAAGAGGACTAGAGGATGAGCGATGCAAAGCCTCGGTGGTGATTTTGAAACCTATTCCGAAGTAGACCTGAAGAAATCAGGCTTGCATAACTATGCTACCCATCCTTCCACCGGAGCGCATTGTTTCTCGTATGGCCCTGATCCAGAGCACATTAAAACCTGGGTGGAGGGTGAGCCTTTCCCTGAAGATCTAAGGGCTCACATCGCCGCCGGCGGTATCATCACGGCATGGAATGCCGCGTTTGAGTGGTCGATCTGGAATCTCTGTTGTGTTCCCAAATACGGCTGGCCTTCTCTACCGATCACTCAGGTCCGCTGTTCAATGGTCCGGGCCTATGCCATGGCGCTGCCCGGCGCTTTGGAGGACGCCGCGCCAGCGCTTGGTGTGGACCAGCGCAAGGATGCCGTTGGTCACAGGATCATGCTGCAACTGTCGAAGCCGAAAAAAGACGGCTCAATGTGGCGCCGCGAAGATGACTTCGACAAGTTTCTGATTCTCTACGCCTACAACAAGCAAGATGTTCGCACGGAGCTGGGTTGTCTCGATCGGTTGATGGAACTCAGTCCTTCGGAACTTGATCTTTGGGAGTTGGATCACAAGATCAACAACCGCGGCGTCATGTGCGATCTCGCTTCAGTTGACAAAGCGATTGCAATCATCCAATCGGAGCAGAAGCGTTTGAACGCCGAGATGTATCAGGTCACGGGCGGAGTTGTTGGCTCCTGCAACGAAGTCCAAATGCTTGGCAAGTGGATCGCTGCGCAAGGTGTTCAGATGGACGGCCTGGCCAAGGCGGATGTGTTGAATGCGCTGGCTGGGGTTGAAGACGAAGACGGTCTTTCAGACGAAGGCGATATTGCGCCTATCGGCCTTCCTCTAGCGGTCCGTCGCGCTCTCGAACTCCGCCAGGAGGCGGCTAAGTCCTCCACGGCTAAACTGATCGCCATGAGAGAGAAGGCTTCGGCCGACGGCCGTATCCGCAACATGCACCAGTTCCATACCGCATCGACAGGCCGGTGGGCCGGTCGGGGGATACAGCCACACAATCTTTTTAGGACTCGTGCCAGGATCACGCAGGAAGATATAGAGTCCATGTTCTCGATGCTCGGCGACAAAGATATGTTCGATCTGTTCTATGGCCCGAGCATGGCGGCGATCTCTGACTGTATCCGCGGGATGCTGATTGCGGGCGAAGGAAATGAGTTGGTCGCCTGTGACTTCTCTGCCATCGAGGCGCGCGCTGTCGCCTGGTTGGCCGGGCAAGAGTCAGTTCTGGAAGTCTTCAGAACACACGGGAAGATATACGAGCATGATGCCGCGAGTGTCTTCCATGTACCGATGGAAGAGGTTACCAAGGCTCAACGTCAAATAGGCAAGGTTGTGCGGCTCAGTATGGCATATCAAGGAGGCTTAGGCGCTTTTCAGGCGATGGCCCGAACCTATAGCGTTCATGTCCCGGATGAGCAAGCTGACGAGATTAAAAAAGCATGGCGCGCTGCGAATCAAAAGATCGTCGGTTACTGGTACGACCTTGAAGAGGCCGTCCTTGGCGCCATGCGCAACGGAAACGTCACGAGTGCCGGCGCGCGCGGTCGGGAAGTGAAGTTCCGCAAGGCTGGTTCCTTCCTGTGGGCTCTGCTTCCCTCCGGCCGCGTTCTGTGCTATCCCTATCCTGAGTTGAGAATGGTCACAACCCCTTGGGGTGAGGAAAAAGAGCAACTCACCTTCATGACCGTGGTTGACCAGACTCAAAAGAAAAAGGCGAAGATCCTGCCCGATCCGAACTCCAAAGGACGGTGGCAGAGAGTTTCTACATACGGGGGGTCGCTCGCTGAGAACATGACTCAGGCGATCTCGCGGGATCTGCTGGCCGAGGCAATGGTGAGGACTGAAGCTGAGGATCTTTCTGTAATTTTTCACGTTCACGACGAAATTGTGGCCGAGGTACAAAAGTTTCGCGCCCAGTATGTGTTGGAGCGGATGACAGCGATCATGTCGGAAACGCCTGCATGGGCGAAAGGGTTGCCGTTGGCCGCAGAAGGATTCCACGCAAAGAGATATCGCAAGTAGGAGGCTCGAATGTATAAAGCAAATCGCAAGTCAAAGCGAGCTAAAGTGGCTATCCGAAAGAAGGAAGCGGTGGCCATGCACAGATTCATAATGGCAACGAAGGGAAAAAACCGATGAACTGGATGAACGCCAAATTCAAAGGTGAATGCGTAAGTTGCACTCGTGACATTGACCCAGGAGAGCGTATTCTGTTTGACTTCGAGGAGCGCGAAGCATATTGCAGTAAGTGCGGTGAGCGGATCAAACCGGATCCGAAGAGGAAGCAATGGAACGGGTAGTGCATTGTAAAAGGGAAACTTTCGACGTGTACATCGGACGGCCGTCCAAATGGGGTAATCCGTTCGTCATCGGGAAAGACGGCACGCGCGAGGATGTAATCGCCAAGTATGAAACGTGGATCGAAACACAACCGCAGCTTATGAACGCTTTGCCGGAATTGCGGGGAAAAGTTCTCGGCTGCTGGTGCAGCCCAAAGTCTTGCCACGGCGATGTGCTTGTTAGGCTGGCGAATCGGTAAGGAGAATTGATGGACGAAATCAACATCAAATCCACAGGTAGTGGAAAACAATACGAATTTCTCGACAACGATTTTCTCACCCTCATGAACGACATCGGCCGCCTGGGCCACGAGAAGTTCGGCGCCGATGCATTTGAAGCGAACGACGGAATACGAAGGATTCCGCGTCACCAGACAGACTCAAACATCTACCACGCCCGAGGCCATCTGACGAACTACTTGCTTAGGGTTCCACACGACAAGCTAGGGACTTTGCAGGCACATCTGGCTGCAGCGGCTTTCAATTGCATGATGGAATTCTACTTTTCTCGGGGTGAGTAAGTGTCAACTCCTCAATCAGAATTCGCGCTCCGCCTGGCTGCTGGAGGCCTCCATGTTTTTCCGTGCGCTGTAAATTCCAAGCTTCCAGCAATTAAAGACTTTCCCAACCGCGCGACTACAGACCCAGCGCAAGTCGAAGCTTGGTGGAACGGCCAGCCGAAAAATGTTGGCATCTCCACAACTCATTTTGGAGAAAATGAGGCGCTGGTGGTGGTGGATGTCGATGTGAAAGCCAAAAAGAGAGGTGATATCAGCCTCCTTAAATTGGAGATGGATGGCTTCGAGCTGCCGGAGACTTTTGAAATTACCACGCCGTCGAAGGGCCGGCATCTCTACTATCGGGTTCCCAAAGCGTTGAGGCAAGGGACCGACACCTTGGGGAACGGACTAGACATCCGCAGTAGAGGCGGATATGTTTTGGGGCCGGGATCAAACATTGACGGCAAAGAGTACATCATCTCTCACAAAGCCCACATCGCACCAGCTCCTGAGTGGCTTGTTCGACGGCTTGGCGCCGCCCGCAATCACGTTAGCACCGCTTCTAAGCCTCTTACTGGTATCGAGCCCGGCCGGGCCGCGCAGCGCGCCGCCGCGTGGCTTGCATCTTACGCTCCCACGGCAACCGAAGGCCAGGGGGGAGATGCCGAGACATACAAAGTTGCCGCACATTTGAAAGACTTCGGATGCGACGTCGACCAGACTCTTGAGCTGATGACTTCATGGAACGAACGGTGTTCTCCTCCTTGGAGCCAGGAAGAACTCGAAACAAAAGTTCGCAACGCGTTCAAGTATGGAAAAGATCCCGCGGGCATTGCCGCTCCAGAGGCGGTTTTTCCTCCGATTGAAGAAGTCAAATCAATCGAGGACAAACTCCACCCTTTCGATAAACTTAATCAGAGTTTTGCGTTCGTCTTCGCTGGAGGTACCGGAAACATTTTGTGGGAGACCACTGATCGTAAGGGCGACTACGCGTTTCATTTGATGAGCAAGCAGTCGTTTTTAGACCTTCACGCAGCCAACAAGATGCAGGTCGGAGACAAGACCAAGCCTACCGCTCAGATGTGGATGGAGTGGCTCGGGAGACGAAGTTTCGACGGTCTGGTTTTTGAACCGGGTTTGGATGTCGGCGCCCGCTGGTTCAACATGTGGCGCGGTTTTGCCGTCAACCCAGCGGATACCGGGGATCATCCGATGGTTGAGCGATGGAAAGAACACGTCCTTGAGAATGTTTGCGGCCGAGATAAGAAATTGGCCGATTGGTTAACTTGTTGGTTCGCTCATTTAATTCAACGGCCTTTTGAGAAGCCCTTAGTGGCGATCGTCTTCCGCGGCGGGAAAGGTGTGGGTAAAAACGCCTGTGTTGAAAGGATTAGCAAGCTGCTCGGTGGTCACGCCATGACCACGGCGCGGCGCCGATACCTTGTCAGCAACTTTACCGGGCATTTGCAGAAGACATTGCTGTTCATTCTTGACGAAGCGTTCTGGAGCGGAGATAAAGAGGCCGAAGGTGTAGTTAAGGATCTGGTGACAGGTGAAGAGCATTTGATCGAGCCGAAAGGTAAGGAGTCGTATACGGTTCGGAACTTGACCAGAGTGGTTGTGATCGGCAATGAGGAATGGCTTGTGCCGGCGAGCGCTGACGAGCGCCGTTGGGCGGTTTTTGAGGTCGGTGAAGGCAGGAAACAGGACCGGAAGTATTTCGAGGAGATGCGCCTCGGTCTCGACGAACAGGGAGGAGCGGCTTATCTGCTCCGTTATCTGATGGATTACAAAATCACCCAGGATGTGAATCTGGCTCCCAATACGGTTGGCCTCGTATCCCAGAAGATCTCATCTTTAGAACCCGTACCTCAATGGTGGTACGACACCCTAGCAGCAGGCACGATCGCCGGCGGAGACTGGGGAGGAGAGTGGCCGGAGTCAATACCAACCAACAGATTGCGAGACGCGCTTCGCCGTTGGGTTGGCAATCGTAACATCAAAGGCCGGTTGCCTAACGACGTGAACTTCGGAAAGATACTCTGCCAGATGGCTCCGAGTTTCAAGAAGAGAAAGATCAGCGCGCGAATGACGGAAAGCGATACGAGCTACGCGCATTTCAAAGTTCCACTCGACGACCTGCGACGAGAGTTTGATAAGTATATCGGAGGAGGTGTGCCGTGGACCGAATGATTACACCCGAGCAACTCGCCGCTAGATGGCACACCAGCGTCGGTTACCTTGCGAATCTGCGGAACCAAAGGAAAGGCTGCCCTTATATCAAACTCGGGCGGCGAGTGGTGTACTGCGTGTCGGATGTAAAACAGTACGAATTGGATCGGCGAATCGCCGCGGAATTTGTCAGGCCGAGAACAAAGAAATGAAAGTTTGCAAATAAAATCAGTATCGAAGACGTTCTGGGGGTTGACAAGAGAAAGAAATGGGTGTAGGTTGGTGGTATGTCAGAATCACTAGGGATAACAGAGCCGGGTAAACAACCTATCGAGCGGACCGAAGGCAACGGAAAACTTGATGAACGGACTAGTGGTTTTGGCAGACTGTTTACGAACAGGCTTCGCAGCCCCTCCGCGTGCCCACGGGGCGGAACGACGATCTCTCCGAGCGCAGGTCTTGCCCGGACCTCAACTCCCCGCTTGGGAAGGTTGACGGCTGCGACGAGGAGCCGGGCTACGAGTAAGGGTTCTGGCGAACCTTCCGCGCGTGGCCCGGTTCTTGAAGCGGGAGCCGCGGGAATAAATGGAGGAACACTTTATGCTGTCATCAACTGAGTTCACTACGATGTCCACCGGCTCGCGCAAAGAGGTTGTTGACCTCCAAGCAGAACGCGAGGCAGAGATCAAGCGACTGGGAGAATTGATCGCTGTGGCGCAAGGCGATAAAAAGAGTAGCCTTTGCTCCGAGCTTCTAGCCGTCCTCGGATTCATTCACGACACACCTGAGGCACGCGCACGTTGGGAGGGACAGTAATGTTCAAACTTTGTCAGGAACTGGTGTGGTTCGATTCTAATCACCGTCATAACACTTACTGCATGCGCGAGAGAGGGCATGCAGGCAAGCATAACCCGGATGGTAACTTTGAGCCGGGGGAGCCAGGTAAGACGACTGCGCTCATGTCCGCATCCGCGCCGCCCTCGTCGTCTGCACTCACATCCTCACCCGTACAACCCACATCCGAGATATAACCAGCCATGCCTCACGGTTATTCCGTTCGCGAAGCCGTCAACGAAGGTGAAGTGCACACGGCTCTTTGCGCCGCTACCAAGGGGTATGGCGGAGTGGTCAGGTTCGCAAGGCGCGTAGGTTTCACACACGAGTACGTGCAGGGAATGTTGTATGGCGGGCAGCGGATGAGCGCGAAGGTAGCGCGGGCTCTGGGGTATGAGTTGCGCTGGGTCAGGGTCGAGCAGGCGCAGGCAGGTCGAGCAAAGCAACCACTATGCGAGGGCAATCGCAATGCACCAGAAAAAGCAACGTGGCCGGCCAAGCCAGGCCAAATACCAGCACGCGATCGAGCGGCTAGCCAGTAATTTCTTCCATCCGAGTCCACTATTCAGGTTTATGACTCGGGCCGGTGCAGGCCGGAAAATGATGCAAGCCTACCGATCACTGGAAGGGTGTAGGCGCCCGCAGCAGTTTCGGCAGGACGTGTGGTAGCGCAGAATTGAAGGGCTGAGTTGATGAACACAATTCATGCGCCTACGGTCAAACTATCGACCAAGGCGCTGAAAGAGAAAAGCAATGACACCTAGAGAGCATCAAGACGCAGCGTGGCAACACAGGGAATATGACGTTGACACTGAGCCCGATCCATTGCGCGAGGTGGGATTGAGCGACGACGGCGTGGAGGGCGAGGACAGGCCGTGGCCGGTCTGGGCGCGGCGGTGCGTTTTCGCGTTGGCGTGTTTGTTCGTTGTGTTCGTGATCCTGCCTGCGTTGGGATGGCTGGTGAACTGGTTTGAGCAGTGAGGGGCGGTGAAGTGATGGCCGATCTAAGTGTGCGCGAGATGGAAGAGTATGTGCGGGAGCGTTGGGAGCGGGTGGTAAGCACACAACCGACGACAGTAGACTTCGACGGCGAGTGGTGCCTGTATCTTCTTGGCACCGGCAAGCGGTTCATCAAGGAGACTGCGAACGAGTGTTGGCAAGCCGCCTACGACTTCACCGTCGAGCGCGAGGAAGAGATTCGGCAGGGGGGGGAGAACATAAAGCAACTCGAAGATTTACTATCGCACCGCGAATGCCTTGATCATGTTGAATGCATCAGGCGGCGCTGCTGGCAAGCTAGAGTCCTCGTGCACGAGCAGGCGCGGCTGGCCGAGTTACGGAAGGGGTGGCGGGGATGATACAGCGTTATGATTCATTGCAGCAGTTCGATGAGGGTGGTCCTTGGGTCAAGCACACCGACTACCTCGCGGAGATGGCTAAGAAGAACAAAGGTGTTTGTGGTAAGGATTGGCATGTGGAGTGCCTTTGCCACGCTTGCACAGAAATTGGCGCGGTTCCTTCCTGTCACACCTGCGATTTGGAAAATGAGCTTGAGCGAGCAGAGGCTCAGGTGGGGGCGCTGAAGGAACGGATTGAACTCTTCGCTAATGAACTCGGCGCTCTGGATGCTGGCGAGTGCGCGAAACAGTTGCGCGACGAGGTCCTTGGTGGGGTGGTTAACGCACCGACTTACTCCGCACTGAAGGCCCAGGTGGAGCGTTTGAAACATGAATTGCGGCAGTTCGGATTCGCGCCCCCGGTCGCAGAGGCGCGGGACAAGGAGGGGTTGTGAGCAAAACTGATAATTACTCCGGGATTGTCGCGATAGCTATAGGTCTTCTTACTCTGTTTATCGCGCCGTTTTTGTTGAGGTCTTGCCGATAGCTGTGTCCTGACCAGGACCGTAACCGCCGCGCGATGCGGCAGGAGGATGAGATGGAAGTTACTAAAGTGATTTTCAACGGAGCAGACGACGCACAAGTAAATTGGGGAGGAAACGACGATCCTCGTCAATTGCTGACGGTCAAGGAATTCCCCGACAAGAAATTTAACTCGGTGAGCTTCACAGTAGTTCGGCAACCCCAGCCGACCACACTGACGGATGAGGTATGCGCGCGCATCAATCGTTTTCAGGACTTGTGTAGCTGGGGTCCAAAAGAATCGCGCAACCAACTCATTGGTGATATACGAGAAGCAGTACGCGGCGTGTTATCCCGCCGCATCGCGCAGCCGCAGACAAACGGCCCGTGCTCAGTGTGTGGTGATAGCGACGGCAAAGGCTTCTGCCCAACACACAGCCCGCAGAAAACCGCGCTCACTGACCAGGAAATCGCCTACGCGACAGGAGAGGAAGCGCCAGAGCCGCAGGAGACACCTAAACCAGTTATGCTCGACCCCCTAATCTCCGCCCTAATGGCCATACGCGACCACAGAGAGTATCAAGGTTTGTCGGATCCGATAGCAATCGCTGAGATGGCGATTGGACGGCGAGCGGCGAAGCGGATAGAGAACACGCAAACGGATCCTTGTCCGAGAACGAAGGTCGCCACCGCCGGCATGGTCACACTAGATGCTGTGCGGGAGTCTCTGCAAGAAGTACTACGCTCGAATCATGTGGGTATAAATTGTTCTCAGGATATAACAGATGAACTTTGCGCCCGTCTCACCGCGCCGCGCAAGCCGGTGGAGCGCGTGATAGTGGAACAAAGCGGACAGTCTTGGATTGTAGTGCTTGACGGAAAGTGGTGGGCGACCTTGGACACGGAATACAAAGCTCAAGCATCTGCCGCTGGGTTGTGCGCCGAACTAGCAAAGGAGCAGAAGTGATTTGGGCTATATGGTGGTTCGGAGGATTTGGCTTCGGCGTGTGGCGCTCAGTTTGGCCGCAAGGGCCAATATGAAGCGTGGCAATGGGTCCTGCTACCTTACTGATTCAATGGACGCATACGAAGAAGCCGCATAGTCTACTTCCTCGCCCGCGCCAGCCAAGCGTCGAGGTAGACCGCCTTCTCAGGATGCGCGGCGACGATAGCGCGGTAGTGGGCCTCTCGGGCGGTGCGGAAAGCAGATACGAGCTGGTCCGGTGGCGCGTAGTTCGCATGAGAGACGGTATCTGGACCCCAATGACCATCCTGATCAATCATCATCTCCGCAGGCAGACCGGAAGGATCTTTCCTCTTTAGGCTGTTAATCGCGATCTGCAGGCACTTCACCGCCGGCACGATTCCTATATTTACCACAGCGTCAAACACGCGCTTTGCGACTTCATCGCTATCGATCTTGTCAAACCATAGGTTCCAGAACGCCGCGCTGTAGAAAGCCTCAACCTCCGGCCCGCGCTCGGCCTGGGGAAGCGCCGCTATCTTGGCGAACTGAAGCGGAAACGCAGCCGAGTTAATCCCGCTGATCGCCTGCCCGCCCGCGTCCGGCTCTATCGCGTGCTCGCGGCGCGAGTCTTCGTTCTGCATCATGAAGTCGTAACACGTCTTCCAGTTTGCCACCTTGCTCCCATGTCAGCGCTTGGTAGTGGTGCAGTTTGGATTTCCACAGGTCTAGCGCGTTTGGTCTGGCGGTGGGATGATTAAGGCATGACATCTCCACGCGTTCCACGCATAGGCGAAAAGAACTTAGTAGACGGACACGGAAAGAGCGTATACGTCATCGGTAGCGTCGATGAAACCGGGGGCGTTGCCGTTCTCAAATTGGAAAGCAATGCAGCAATCCATTTGCAAGGCATCCCGTTTAGCGCAATTCATCTTATCAAAGAGGACGTGAACCAGGCCGCCGCGCGGATCGTTACAGAAGCGACGAATCGTCTCTAGTGAGCCACGGCCCTCTCCCATTTCTCCAATAGTTCAAGATGGATTTCTGTCTTTACAGGGGCGGTAGAGAAATATTTCCCATCTCCAAATGACACGCCCTCTCTTCTTTGCACTGTGAATGCTGCAGTTCCAAACTTCGTTAGAAGTTGGTCATAGGTAATGCTCACCACCGCCGGCTGATATTCTAGTTTCCGCCCGAAATTTCTTTCCACTTCAGAAGTCACGACAGATCCAATCTCGTCAAATATCGAATTCAACTTCAGCATAGGAGCATCCGAAAAGAACGTGACGGTGCTTACATAGGCAGCGTGCTTCACCATTTCCCTTTTAAACGTGACACCGAATGTCTCTACCGCCCAGTTCATCAGTTCATACCAAAGTTCTTCCGATGCCGCTGTATCGATTTGCGTATCGAGGTACACCCCGCTATCGATGATCATGAGCTTATCGATTACACGTTTACCCAAGCGGCCATTCAAGAATTCAATTCCCTTGCCTTCGTTAAACTCTTCAGGCTTGGTGGGATATTTTAGAAACCCGTATCGTTGAACCAGTGCAGCTCCGACCTCGGGGAGATAGACGGTTCCCCCAAGATTCAGATCCTCGATTTGAACCAATCCGTAATATCTAGCCAGCGATACCGACGCAAGATTCATTTGAATCCTCTCTTACTAGATTTTGGGAGTACTCCGCATTGTTTCTGGAAACAGGATGAGGCAATTCAACCACCTGCCCCATGAATGGGCTATTCATTTGTAGGCCCTCGGCTGTTTGCCTGTCGGATTCTGAATACCGTCTCCGACGGAAAGCTCGATGAGTCTTCACTTTTGCAGATCGAAACATCGGATCATCTTTGAACGAAAGACGCGAAAGTGTCTCCTTACTCATCTCCTCAAAATCGAGCACCACTTCCGAGAACTCCTCGAACTTCACCGTAATAGCTAGATCGAACGCCCGCGCCAATCTCTTTAGAGTGCTTACACTCCAACTTGAGTAATCTGCGTTCTCCATCACGGAGAGGCGCGGCTGGAGCATCTCAGCTTTTTTAGCTAAGGTAGATTGCGTCATTTCTCTTTGCTCTCTCAGCACCTTGATTTGGGTTGCAATCATCGTGTTCAGGCACTCTTCAGCGTATGAATGCCTGTATTCCTCATCTTGAAATTCGGAACGTAATTTACCAACTAACTCGCTCATGAAATACCCTCCTTCGCATGTCTTTGATCAAGCATTCACGTAGCCGTGATGCTATCAGTGGTGCTCCGATTGGGTCGTAATCGTCAGACACCTCTTTCGCCCCAAGTAGAAGAGTGAAAGACTCTTCGTCCCGGCCCGGACCTTCGCATAACATCGGCCTCAATTGAACCTTGCCGTGGATTTTCAATTTGAAGATTGACGGCATACCAGTAGGCGAAAGAATTCCTGGGATCAGTCCCGGCCCGTGAATGGCCAGCGAATCTAGCCTTTGGTTCAGCTTGGCCAGTTCCTTTTTCTGGAGTCGGGCGGACCATTCCCTGAATAGGTTCCCTTCCGCCGGATCGACGTAGTCGAAGATCGTCCACTTGCTCATAATATCACAAAATTATTATCTCCCCTCTTGACAGCGCATAATAATTTTATTATAATAATTTCATTATGAATCGGCTTTAGACTGCAAAACGTGTCCAAGTGGTTGCCGCCCTCGTGGAAGGGAGCAGCATAAATTCCATCGTCCGCATGACGGGAGTCGCAAAGAGTACCGCTGTCCCACAAAACTTGTGGCCGGGCGCTGGCACGCCCATCACAAGACAGCGGTAGCCTCCGGTGGGCAAGATGTAGCAAGCAACGGTGAAGCGCTCTGCATCCCCTGCCACGAGAGCACCCAGACTTACGGGCGCTCGTAACGCAACACTTCCTTTAGGGCGGATACTACCATATCGGACGCCTCCGCCCTAAAGCTTAATTTTGCCATGGGCTCGTCGGCATTGGTGGCGTGGACTACAAGGGTTGCATCCTCATCCAATCGGCCCTTCAAAACCGGCCCGATGCGTTCAAAGACAAGCCTTGAAACACTCTTCCAATCCCCGCAAGAAAAATACACATATCCTTCGCATTCGCCAGGTTCGCCTTGGCAGCTTTGAAGTGTCTCTAATCCATCTATTGTATTGAGAATCGCAACGATCTCCGCTACGCCCTCATCTACTGGCGCATTGACCTTTATCCATGTCTGCGGGTGAGCTGCCAACAACTCTCCTTTGTAAAATCGTACCAAATGGACATATCGGCGTCTGATCTCAATTGTTCAGCGAAAACCAAACTGCACCACTACCCAGCGCTTGTAGCGCGATGTCGATCTTCGATTTGAGTATAGTCTCGATGCGCGTCTGACCGGGTCGCAACAGGCCAGAGGCCACGCGCAGGCACTTCGCGGCATCCCGCAGCGCCACGTCGAGATGTTTTTGTCGGCTCGGCATAAAAAGAGGGCGACCCTTTCGAGCCGCCCAAGATTGCATTGCTGCTTCCCGGTTGAGTGAGCCGGGAAGGTGGATTGCGCGGACCGGTCCAGAGCCGTTGTAGGCGCTCGTCGTGTGAACTAGTTCGCCCGCGCAAAGTGGTTAGATCTTCGCAGCGGCCAGCGACGGGTTCGCGTCCACAATCGCGTTCCACTGTTCCTCGATCGCAGCTTTCCGGCTCTGGAACAGGTGAGGCTTTGCCAAGGTCACGCGCCCGATGTGAGGGTTGGTGGCGACGACCCTAGCCGATACTGCCGCCGATGGCGGAATCAGAGCCAGCGCGGCGTCGATAGTGGCAACCAGGACATCAATCAGCGGAGAGTAGGAAGCGGTGAGAGGAATGACCGCCGTGACAGCTTCAACCGTGGCCAGAGCGCTTTCGATGACCGAAACAGGGCTACCACCCTTCCAGCTCGCCTCGGCGGCTACAAGGGCATTCAGGGCGCTTTGGAGCTGGGCCGTATAGGGCGCGTTGGGCTCGACGACCTTCAAGATGGATTCCGTGCCCGAGATGACAGAATTGACGGCGCTCTCGATTTGGCTGGATGTGCAGCCGGTAACCGGAACGATCATGGGCGCGGATAGGATCGAGGCCCACATCAGCAGGCCGGTGCAGATTGCGGTGAAACGTTTCATGCGATGTCCTTTCAGTCCTTCGTTGGGTTGGCGCCCGGTGCCGGGCGGTAGAGATGGATCAGCGATGCGAGCGCGGCGGTTCCTGCTAGGGTCGCGAGCTGCTGCCAGTTGATCGACGCAAAGCTGAACTGGCCGGTCGCCAGCACGCCTTGCAGGTAGGAGACGACCGCGCCGGCCGCCCCGCTGTATGCGGTGACGACGTAGGGATTGCTACGAACAGAGAGCCATAGCTGGCGTGCGAAGTTCATGGCGTCCTCAATTCTCAGGCGGTGCTAGATTACGCAATCTTGCGACCTCTGTTTCCGCCCGATCAAGTAATCCTCTCAGCTCGTTGGTGGTTTGCAACTGCTCGGCTCCATTCTGACGCAGACCGGCGATTAAAGCGCGCGCGTCAGGGCCAGCGTCGGCGGGAAATGGAGCCTCTACGCATGGCGTTGGCGTAGGAGGTTCCGGTCTTGGATCGGGGTTCTCAGGGTCCGGGTTGACTGGCGGTGTTGACATGCGCTTACCTACCTCTCATCGATGACAGTTCCGGGGGAGTGTTCCTGTGAGCGATTATACGCTCGCCGTCACTCTGTCTAACATGAATTTGTGGTTCGTTAAAAGTGATCCAATGAGTCTGCCGGTTGAGTTCGATGAACGAGATCAGCAGGCCGACGATGGCGATGACGGTGGCGATGATGAATCTGAACCTATCGCGGTTCTTCACATCCCGCTCGGCCAGAATCGCGTGAGACAACTCTCTCTGTTTTTCGCGCTCCTCATAGGTAGATACGAAATTGTTGAACTTGGTTTTCAAACCATCCTTGCCGTGATTGTTGAAATCGTTGTCGAGTTGAGTAAGCAACACACTCATACCGGCCACTTTTACCCCCAAATTCTTAACATCCTCGCAGGGAACTTGATAAATTTTCCTGCGTTCGATCTGCACCAACGGCTGATCCTGCTCTCCCGCGTCGGCCATTCCCCACCCCTGCACTCATACTCTCCAAACCCCGGCTCCCGATTACTGGAGTTTGCCGGGTATTACTCATCAACCAGGATCTCTGACACGTCCTGGCGCATGGATTTTATTTCCGCTTTCTGATTCTCCGCTTCCAGTTTCAGCGCGGTGTAGTCTCCACCAATCTTCCAAACCAATCCACCGAATCCACTTATGATCACCAGGCAGATCGATATCCATTGCGGAACCCATTCATGGACTATCGGTTTCGGTTTGCTGACGGTCATATACATCTCCGGTCTCCAGAATTATGCCGCCCTTGCGGGCTGTCACCTGTTTCGTGACTCCTATGTACAGGACAGGCATGTGTGAGTTACTAGAATTCCGTGCAATGGAAGACAAACACATCGGTGGTTCCTAAGCTTGATCCGGTGAAGGTGACGGTGGTTAGGGTGAATGCGGTTTCCTTGATCGAAGCCGCAGGGGTGGTGACGTCGTTGATGCCGCAGTAGTAGCCGTTGGGTGCGGTAAGACCGGTTGAGATCACAGGCGAGCAGGTTGATGAGGTTGCCGTGAATCCGCCGCCGAGAGCGCCGCCAGTGGTTACCGAGGTCGAGCAGCCGGAGGAGATCGTGAACTTGGTGCCGCCGTCAACGAATCCGTTGAAGGTGCTGGTTGAATCGAACTTGGCCGTGCCGTTGACCTCGAGATTTGCGCCTGGGTTCGTCGTGCCGATGCCGACATCGCCAGCTCCCGTACCGGTCATATTTGGCGAAAGAGTAAGTGTTGGATAAAAAGTAGCTGAGCCCGCATAATAGCCAATATCCGTGTAAGCGCCAATGCCGGTAGCAAAACGGTACTGAATCGCAGAGTCGTAGGTTTGATCACTCGCCGCACCCATTCTTATTGCATTTGTACCCGCACTTTCGATATTTAAGGCACTTAATGGTCCTGACGTCCCAATCCCGACGGTACTTGAAAAATTCGCGCTAGTCCCATTCAGCGGCCCGGTCAGCGTGCCGCCGGCATCGAACTTGGCCGTGCCGTTGACCTCGAACGCTGAGGCGGTGCTGGAACACCAGACGCAGATTCCGCCAGTGCCGGCTGGGTTCAGCAGTACATATGCGTTGACCGGGGAACCGTTGGAGCTGCCGTTCAGGGTCAAGGTGGATCCAACTGCGTTACCTCCGTAGACGATCGGCGAGGTAATGGTCGAGAAGGTTGGGGTCGACCCGCCGCAACCGGCAGGCCCGTCAGTCAGGCTGCCGTCTGCGTTGAACGTAGCGCAGTGGCCGGAGGTGCCGGTGTTGTCGCTCATTTGGATATGAGCCTGGGTGCCGTGCGGCGCGCCTGTGCCGGAGGAGATAACGGTGGTTCCGGCGATTTGGTAACTGGCTCCGTTAAATGGGACGAAGGTTGTGTCGCCGAAGTTCCTGGCTTGGATGGTCGATCCGAATAGATGCAGGTCCGGCCCGCCGCCGACGAAGCTGACGAATGCGGTTCCGCCGATCGTAAACCCTGTGCCTGGGTTGGGAACGTTGAACTGGGTGGCGAACCATTTACCGTTGACGTTGCAGCCTAGTCCGTCAGTGGCGGCCAGGGTTTGCGGGCCGAACCTGCAGGTGCCTGCGTCAACCGAGCTGCCGCCGCCATAGTTCGTCTGCCCGTCCTCGTGGATGTTTACGCGCGCCGTCGTGTCTCCGGCCAGTCCGCCTTGTAGCAGCGGGTCGCCGGAGAAGTTGGTCATGCCCTGATAGCCTTCCGCAAGCATAACCTCACTACCGGAAGCGGGAGACCATCCGCTTGCCGGCATATTCTCCCACTCGACAGACTGTGCGGCGTTACATTGATACAGTAGTGGGTTTGTTCCGGCTCCCGAACCCCACGTCGAGGTAAGCTGGCCGGTCACCAGATCGGTCGATGCGCAGAGCCCTCCCGTAATAGGGTTAGCTATCGCGCTCCATAGGTTGTCCGGATCGCCGGGTGTCTTCAGCGCATTCTGGAAGCCGGCATTGATCATCATCTGCGCGTAAGACACGGGAGCTGCTCCCACACCGGCCTGACGCTGGAACATCAAATCCTCAAAGTTATTCGCCCTGATTGTATTCGAGTTGATCCCGATTGCGTAGCCTGACGTCGGCCCGTCGCTGGTCGGCGGATTATACGGGCCGATCGTATGCTCGACCTTGACGTTTTTGAAGGTCATTCCGCCGCGCGAGATCGCCGAGGCACCTGCCCAGGCGCCAAGCGCCGAGTCGTTCGCCACCACAGGCGTGATCGTCGGCGCCGAGCTGCATCCTGCGACGGTGGCTGTGATCGCTCCGGTGTAGCCAGTGCCGCTTGTGACACCCCACACGCCGGTCACCACGCCTGATCCGTTCGTTTGCGCATAGCCGGTAGCCGACTGTCCGGTCGTTGTGCCCACTACAGTCAGAGGCAACGCCGAATTGATCGTGCATCCTGTTCCGCCGGTGAAGGTGTAGTGGTCGACGTACTCTGCGTGCGTCGAGTCGATCCAGCCCCACTGCGCGCCCAGCACCGCGTCCTGCACGCCGTTGCGCGACCAGTCGGCCGAATAGACTCCGCGCGCCGAGCATGCCTGGCACCAGAAGCCATACTTCGTGTTGTAGTCCGACTCGTCGTCGAGCCAGGTGTTGTCGATCGATGTCAGCGTCGTGGCCGCCGCGCGCGCCGTGAAGTATTTTCCGACCACGTTTGAGTTAGTGTAGACGTGGCTGAAGGTGTTGTACTGCACTTCCTGCCCTTGCATGCCGTACTTAAAGCCCGTCACGCTCAGGTTCTGGTAGGTTCCCCACGAGGCCAGCGACATGAAAACTCCGCTGCCGGTCGAGGTCCCTGCGCCTGGTCCCACGATCTGGCCGTCGCGGATCGAGTTGAAGGCGAAGCCGTACCATGTGGGAGTTCCCGTGATGTTGTAGTACGAGAGTTCGAGCGCGTCGCCTGTGCCTGTTTGCAGCAGAGTCGACCAGTTCAGGTCGATCTTGACTCCAGGAGGAACGATCAGCGGCGTGGTGATATTGCAGGTTTTTCCATAGGGAAAAACTACCACTCCTTGCTGCGCATTACCTACATTTGTCGCGTAAGTGATCGTCGGAATTGTGGAGAACGAATTCGCTCCTGCCGCGAAGAGAGCCGACTGAATCGCCACGGCGTCGTTAGTAACTCCGTCGCACACCGCGCTGTAGGGAGGAGCCTGAATGTTGATTTTCAAATTGGCAGATCCTCCCTGATTCACAGTAATAGTGTTTTCTCCCGAGACGGTTTTCCCACCTGTCGCATAGAACGCGATCTGCCCTGTAAGGCCGGGATTGACTGTACCACCGCTGCCGCCGCATGGATTGGTCGGAAGTGCGGCGATAATTTGCGAAGATATATCCTCAGTTCCTCCGCCGCCGGTGACCGCGACTTGTGTCCGGAACCCACTGGGGGGCGTACCTGTTGGGCAGGCGAAGGTAAGCGTAAAAGTCCAGGTTGATGGCGATGGACAGATTTGCGCGGTATCGGCCAGCAAGGTCGAGAAGTGGCCGTTGGAGTCGATCGTTCCAGAGACTGTAGTTTGAAAGGTCGACACGCAGCCAAGGAGTCCGAGCTGTGGGGAAGTGGAGAGGTTGGTCCACGCAGCGCCGAACTGACCGCCAGCCAAGGGGGGAACTGTAGCGGTAGTTTGGACATAGCCAGAGGGGATCTGAGCGTGAGCGAGAGGATAGGACGAGAGTAGAGACAAAAATATCACAAGGCTGAAAAAGCAAGACCTAGTAGGGAATTGAACTAGCTTCATTGTGATACTCCGTTCTGTGCTGCTGATTGGTTGGACTGACCGGATTGCATGGCTTGAATGGCCTGTGTAGGAGTAATAGTTGACTGCATAGATTGCTGGTCAGACGGAGTAGCTGCAGCCGCCGCAACAAGCGCCGGAGCTACCTTAATTCCCTGCTGCTGCGCAAGGTGTACTAATCCAGGCAAATCACCGCGCATCTCTGGCGGAATTAACGGAATATCCTCTGGACGAGCCTTCTCCAGAAACCTGAGCATTGGTGGGTAGCGCATGAGATGGGTTGTGGCTTGAACGGCTGCTAACATCCCCGCTGATTCCAACGCCATAGTTGGGATTGATGGTATGTGTCCTCCCCAAAACGCGCGCGCGGCTTGAAAGATAGGCCAAGTTGCAGCCCACTGTCCGCGGTTCCAAATCTTGTTGGCGCGGGCTTCGGCAGCGGCACGACGAGCTGCGGCGATGTCCGGCGAAGAGATCGTCTCGTGAGGACGAAGTTCGAGTGGGACGGTGGTCGGCACGGGGACCGAGGTGATGGACTTCGGCATACGGGCAGCCGCAGTAGCGGTCGGAGTCTCCTGCTTGATCTTTTGCGCTTGTCGAGCCAGTTGTGCCAGCGCCGGATCGTAGCGGTTAAGGTCGGAAATGGCGCGGTCGGCGGCAGTGCCAGAAAATTTCTGGACGGCGACAGCGGGGTCCTTAGCACGGAGAACTTGCGCGACCGCGGAACCGGACGACGAGGGACCAGTCGGCGTATGGAAAGTCTGCATGTACTCACGATAGAAGTTGCGTGCATCGCGAAACTGGTCGCCGACGTCTCGCGCACCGGCCAGTTGCTGCATCTGGTCGCCGACGAACTGGTGGACTTGCTGGAGTGCCTTGTAGATGTCACTCTTGCCGGGTTGAGGGCCGTCAGCAATCCGTGCACCAGTCTCCTCGTAGAATCCCTGAAGATCGTTCCAGGAAATTGGACGAGTTCCCTGACCGATTGCCGCCTCCCACACGTCGGGTGGAAGGGCACGCGAGAGGGTCGAGCGGATCGCCGGGTTGGTGATCGCCGTGCGGAAATCCTTATAGCCCATGTTCTGTGCGGTCTGGTCGGCGAGTACGAGTTCCGGTCCGGGTTGACCGGGGGATACCATCGCGTTGAACTCGCGGACTTTCTCAGGCGAGCCTCGAATCCACCGGTCCTGTGCTGCCTTAACGGCGTTGGCAAGAGTGTCAGAGGGGATCGAGGCTCCCGCCATATGCTCTTGAACAGCGCTGTAGAGTTGGTTGGCGTGCGTGCGCAGGGATTCGTTCAGGCGGTTGATACGGTAGATCAGTTGCGAACCGACGACCCGGGTCTGAGCGGCGGCATGTGCGCGGGCCTGCGTGGTAGCAGCAGCAGCGCGACGGTCTTGGATAACCTTGCCGACCGCCTTGTTGTATTCAGCCGTGGCTGTAGCATTGGCCTTGGCGTGAGCCTCAGTACGATCTGCGTTTACTGCATCTATCTTCTCATTGGCTAGACGAGTGTCCTCTACTAATTGCTCGACCGGAGCCGCGCCAGTGTTAGTCATGGCACGGGCAACCTTCTCAGGCACGACGCGCACATCCCGGAAGACTTCCGGCACGATAACCCCGAAGACATCGCCGGCAAGAGCCTGACCAGCCAGAGGAGCGGCCTTGCCGGCCAGTTCCATCGGTCCGCGCGAGGTAGCAACGGCTTGATAAGCAGCGTGAAGAGGGTTTTCGGTCTGTTCAGGAAGATTGGTCCACATGTATTTAGAGCCGGGGATGGGAAGACTCTTGCCCCAGTTCGCTACACGATTGACGACATGCACGGCAGGCTCAGGCAGGAGCGAAGCGAGGATTCCAGCAACCGTGTCGCGCGGGTGGGTCGCGGCGTCAGCTAGTTGGAAGATGCCTACGCCGCCCCGCTGGGCAATGTTGTAAAGGTTCTCGCCAAGCCCTTCGTTCGGCAAGCCGACTGGGTAGAGATTGGGATTGAGAAACCGTTCGCGCTCGGTCAAAGGGCGAATGGTGCCTGTGGTGTAAGGAAGGGAAGAGGTAGGGGAGGAGGAAGAGGCCGTCGGCGCAGCGGAGGTAGTCCGCATTGCAGTTGCTGCATAGGGATCTTCCATAGGCGTGGGCGCGGGCGCAGTCTTGGTCTTTGACTTCGCTGGTTTGATCGCCGTCGCTGCGTATGGATCTGAAGTCTGGTCAGCCATTATGGAGTCACCGTGTAGCCATGTGCTTCAAGGTCAGCCTTGACCTGCGCTGCTGTCTTGCCTTTGTTGAAGGGGAGGGACATGGCGGTGCGAAGAGAGTGCTGCTTACCACTGTCGCTACCTTTGCCGCCTGATTTGCCATTTCCACTTCCCGATCGCGGATTTGTCAGCCTGCCGTTCGCAGTCAGCCACGGAGTCATAGTCTCCTTGACTACGTCCAGTGCAGATGAGAGTGCTGCCGGATTGGTCTTCATGCTACCAAGCGCGTCGTTCAGGTCGTTAATCGTATGAATGTTCCTGCCGCCGAATACCGCCACGCCATGCTCAGAAGCCAGCAGCGACGAGATTAGGAACTGCTGCGCGTCCGGGTCTTGTGATCCGAGCAAGACTTGCAGCCGAGTAAGCTGACCAGCGCCAGGACCAGTCAGGTTGGGATCGGTTCTGAGAATGGCCTGCATACGGTTGACTTGCTGGATCGCCGATTCAGCGAGCATTTGATTTTTCTTGTCCATGCCGGTAGCGGCACCGATGCCAGGTCCACCGTAAGGTTGACCGGTGTTGGCCGCAGACACAGCCTGAGCGACTGGAATAAGAATGTCCTGTCCATCGTCCCCAGTGACAACCTGAAGATGGTTCTGCGCCGCGAACTCTGCCATAGCCTTCATGCGAGCAATGCCTGGGATGGTCAGTGCTCCCTGCGCCCCTTGCAACTGTGCTGCTTCCTCGTTGGTCAGGGGAGGACCTTGCTTCTTGTTGGCAAGAATCTGCTTGGCGAGCAGGTTGGCGTACTGCGCAGAGGGGGAGGTGGGTTTCGGCGCTGGAGGCTGGTAGTTGGGGCCGAGCGGTTTTCCTACAATCGCCCCGCTCTCATCTTTTTCGTTGACATACCACTGCCCGTCGCTACCTTTGTAGGGCTTGCCTGCGTCGCCGCTCAACTGCGTGATTTTGCTGGTTAATGCTCGCCCACCAAAGAACTCTGGTGAAATTTCGGCCTGCTGCTCTGGCGTAAGCGAGATCCCAAGCTTCTTCAGCGACGAGAAATAGTTCTGCAGCCGATCCTCGTTCGACGGCGTGTCAGCGACGGCCTTGACTCCGCTCGGGGTGAAGTAGTCAGTGTAATCCGCGCCGTCCGCCCCTTTGTAATGCCGCAGTGGAATCCCGAGCTGCTGCCGCACTGTCTCCTGTTCCTGTGCGTCACGGGCCGCAAGCGCGTTCTGTTGACGTGCGCCCTCGGCGGCCAGTTTCTTCATCGCTAGATCCTGCTCGTCTTGCGCACGAGCAGCGCGGATATCCTTGGCGTCGGACATGGCAGGAGTCACAGGAGCGAGTATCGAAAGCGCATTCCAGAATCCCATATTTCAGCTCCCTATTCTTTCTTGGCGCGTAATCCCGGGTTCTCTTTGCATGCTATTTTTCCCAGAAAAATCGCCAATTTGGTTTCGGTCATACGTCTTAATTTGAGAATAGACTCGCCGGTGTCCATATCAGCACAAGATACTTTCGGAAGATGCGCCGCCCATTTCTTGCCAAGATCAATATGGACTATGTACCGGTTGGCAAAAACGAAGCAGATATGATTTTCACTGTCCTTATTACCACAGGCGTAGTAAGGAAACGTCTCCACTGCTGGCCTGCGATAACCTTTAGGCTTAGTTTCCAAGTGATTCCTCCTTCTTCTCCTACGTTAGGCCACGCTCGCGGACCAGTCGGGAAGATCGTTCGCGCCTGCTCCCGGAGTCGTTGTCGGGGTCAGCATCGCGCTGTAGTCCGGCTGATAGATATCTGCGCTTAGCTGCTCTGGCTGGACTGTACCCTGCTGCAAAAGTTGGCGGAAGACGGCTGGGTTCATTCCACCGCCTGCACCAGGCAAGGTCGAGAAAATCTTTGCCAGCGACGAGATCGCATTGGTGGATTGGGTGTTGGGATTGACCGCTCCGCCGCCGAGGTTAAGCGCCTGCAGCGCGTTCTGGTAACCCTGCTGCTGGTTCTGTTGAATGTAAGGCGCGATCGCTTGCGCGTAGACCTGCTGGGAGATTTCAGGCGAATCGGTCAGGCCGCGTGTGGCTAAGTCGGCCTGAGCCTGGTTGGCGACTCCAGTTTGTAGGCCAGCGGTCAGTGGCTGGGTGAATTGCGCGGCGTAGGCGTTCATCTTGGCTGGATTCTGCGCATAGGAGCGGAGTTGATTCTGGTATTGCTGGTTTTGATACTGGTTGTAAAGGTTATAGGCCGAGGAGCCGAGCGATGCAACTTGCGTGGCCGGGCCAAGGATGGGAGCAAGCGAACTCATGATTTCCGGCATTGAATTAGACTCCTTCTTCTGACCTAGAAAACTGGATTGGACAGTTCAAACTTAGCTTGAGGCTGCGCCGGCGGCGTCTGCCAGTTGCCGCCGGAGATTGCCGAAGATCCTGCTCCGCTGCCGAGCGCTCCTCCACCTCCTCCGTTGCGCAAGGCAGCCAGAATTGCCGCGATATTGGGTGACCCCGCGGCGGCAGAGGTTGCATCAGGCGTGACAGGAGAACTGGTCGTGCCTACACCACCGGCGGTGCCTGCCCCTGCGCTACTTCCACCCTGATACCCTGGATACCCAGCCAGCAGATCAGTCAACGCCGAGGTTCCCGAGTCAGTCAGCGATCCACCGGTCTGCGCTTGAGTTTGGCCCTGCGCCCCAAGAACCGCTTCCTGCTTGGTCAGGTTGGCTTGGTTGGCCGCAGCTTGTTGCTGTTGAAGCAGCGCGGCGGCATTGGCCTTCTGCGCGTCAGCCTGCTCGTCTCCCGACTTGACGCCTTCGTAAATCGAAGTTCCGACTCCGGCCGCGCCAACAGCAGCAGAGATCAGAGTGGCTACAGTAGCTGAGATCGTGCCTGACATTGAGTGGATTCCTTTCTCTGGGCTATTGTCCAGTAATTGTGACCGTATCGTGGCTTCCGTCCTTGCGCGATAGGAGCTGGTTTGCCTCGGCAAAGACTAGGTCTTCAGCTTCGGCAACGGATTGGACTGTGGTCGGGAAAATCATCGTCATCTCGACCGGACCGTGAGTCCAGAAGAATTGCTTCCGGCCGGCACAGCCGGGAACGACGTTGTAGCCGGTAAGTTCTATCCGCTCGTCGCCGATCAACACCGAGCAGTCCCCGTGGACGATCAACATGGTGGCAAGCCGGATAAGCGAGCCCATCATTTTCGTGTTGGCCGGAAGCCGGATCGTACGGGCATACATGCTGCCGTGAAAGAGATGTTCGGTAGTAAGAGGTATTTGCGGACAGGCTGAGATGAGTTGGTTGATCTCATCCAATTGAGCAAGCATGGCCGGAGTTGGAGGGATCAATGCGGCGAGGATCGGAGGAAGAACAGGAGGCAAAGTCAGGATGGTCGCAGCAGCCCCAGTAGCAGAGGTCGAGATGGCCGTAGTTCCAGCGCTCACACAAATCTCCTCGTGTACTGCAAGTGGGTCAGGCTGTAACCGGCGCGACGAGAGAGAACTTTGTCTAGTTTACTTCCAGTCCGAGGCAAGAAAGTCAGCCTCGCGCAACCTGATTCTGCAGTGAACTCCTCCACAGCAGCGATCAGTTTCTCTCCTGCTCCAGTACTGCGGTAGTCCGGTGCTACAAACAAGCTCTCAACTACAGCCATCCGCTGACCGTTGTGTGGCATGGCACTGACAAGAACGGACACGAAACCAATCAGCGTGTCGTTCGAGTAGGCAGCAAAGCAGCGTAGCACTCCAGTTTGTTCCATCGCTACGTAGACTGTTTGTTGTGGGTTGGAGTCGGGCTCTGTGCACTCTTCGGCATAGGCTTGAAGCAGTGTAGGATAGTTCGCATCGTTGAAGATGTCGAGGACGCTGACTGGTTTGATCTCAGACCCGGCTCTGGTGTCGATCGGAATATCAGTCTCAACTTCAGCCTCGACCTCAACCTCAACGCTATCAGCAATCACATCAACCTCCCCACGCCCATCGACCCTTGGAAGGGAAGAATTGCCGCGCCGGGCAGCGAGGCAATGATTCGGGCCAGCTTGACCTCCTCAGGACGGTTATCCGCAAGGAGGGTAAGGAACCCGACGCAGCCGCGGCTAGCCGCCTCGGCGAAAACCTGCGGCAGAGCTTCCATAAACCAGTTTAGCGGAATTTCAAGCGGGAGTGGGGTTAGGGACAAAACTCGCCACAACACCAACCAGCCGTGCGAGAAAGAGGTGACGACGACAGCGAAAGGACAGGTGTGGTTGTTGATGTCGGCTTCAACAACCCAGACCCATTCAGGAACAAGGTAGGGCATGCCTGTGTCAAGCAGCGCGACGGGAAGCGTAGTTTGCTCGTCCTCGCGCAGGTTACGTGCGCGGACGACCCTGACTCGACTGCTCTGGCTGCCTGATCGATCACCTGATCGCTCACCTGCCTGCTCCACATCCGATCTCACGAGATAACCCTCCTGGCCATCGCCGACTTCGGCACAATGGCCCAGTCCACTGAGTCGATCACCCCCGCCGCGCCGCCATTCGAGCCGGAGATGTCAAGATGAGCGCGCTGCCCCGAGCGCATAATGTTTATCCTGGCTACGAACATCGAATCCCCTTGCGGGACAACGTCAATCGCGCACGAGCCGAGGTTGGTCCCATCCAGCCAGAGAGAGGCAATGATCGATTGAACCATGGCGACTGACCCATAGCCGGTAATCGTGGCCTGCTCGTAGAAGATGCGCTGAGTCTGGCCCTCGCCGAACACGTCTGGTGTGCGAAAAGACCACTGAACGTTGCTCTGATCCGACGCGCCTGTGTCCCAGGTAGTGTCTCCCGCTTGCATGCGTTGCAGGCTGCCGTCGGATTTGCCAGCCAGAATCAGCGGGTATCCCTCTCCGGTTGACATAGTTGAGAGAGTGGTAATCTGCCAGGGAAGATCAAGTACGGCCCAGGATTTCATCACCAAGTCGTAGCAGAAGAGACGAGTCAACACGCCTCCCGGTGCCGTGGTTGCAGCAACCAGCGGCATCGCGCACAGGTACATTGGAGGAGTAGTAGACTGCGCAGATTGTGAAAGATAGACATATAATGGGCTGATTGGAGTTAGGTCTTTCTCGGAGTCTACTCCACCAAACAGGTAAGGCCGGATGTCTTCTGAAATCAGCCGGTCGTTGATTCCATCAAACACAGCAAACCCGAGGTGGGTGAAACGTACTACGCCGAATCCCGGAAGGAACTGAATCGAGCGCGCCGCAATGCAACCCAGATTGGTCTGTGCCGGTTGAATCTCGAATGAGGTCGACCCAAACACTCCAATGGCCTGATAGGTCGTAAACTCCTTGAACACACAGAGAGATCCGGTCGGAGAGATCCCCAAGGCAGCGATCGTGAATGTTTGCAGGCCGGTGATTTGAGTTCCGTCATTACGCCCGATGAACGCAGTGTTGACTGGGTTCCACGAGTTCGGGTTGTTCGAGTCAGACATCTTCAAACAGGATGGTCCGTCGAGCCCATCGAAGGTGTCAGCTGGGGAAGTGTTGGCCAGCCAGAGCGATCCCGCGTAGGACACGGCGTGCGCGGCACCACGGGGAGCAGTAGTGGCGACGATAGGTCCCTGCGAGGTCCAGATTACAGAGCCATCGGCGGTCTCGGCTCCCAGCCCGGTATTCCAGGATGGAGGCCCCGGAGTATGCGACACTCCACCCTGCGTCGCCGTGTAGTAGTTGCCTGCGCCGTCGGTCACCTGCGATCCGGTCAGCCAGTCTACACCGGCCTGCCAAGCTGGATAGGCAGCTGTGAAGGTGTTCGCGAGCGCGGACACTGTAGCGCTTGCACCTTGAGAGGGATCTACTAGTTGAGGAGCATAGCCGTTGCCGAGAATCAGGATGGATTTTCCGGCAAACTGAATGATTTGGGGGATAGGCCCTACGGTGCCGGTCAGTCCTCCGTAAGGAGAGAACCCCGGAAGGAGTTGCGGCGTAAAGGTAGGACTGCCTGGTGCAATGTTCGCGGGCCACGCGCCGATGTTGGAAGGCGGCACAGGCTGAACCCCAGAGAACGGAAATAGCCCCGCAGTGACCGCCGTAAAGGAGATGGTGTAGCCAAGCCCAACAACGACCGGAGCGCCAGAGTAGAGCTGGATTATGTAAGTCGTGTTGACAATAGGCAGGGGAATGACCGGCGGAGTAACAGGAAGAACTCCAGTAAAGGTGGCCGTGGTGACAACTGCTACCGACAACAAGAAGACGTAATTGGTTTTCTGAGAAGCTCCGTGTCCTGTGGTGAACACGTAATAAATGCTATACCCGATAGCGTTGGCCACAGCATTCCAGTTAAAAGTCACACCAGAGAATGTGGAGCCGGTGGTAAACTGGGCCGTCTGTGCGGCTGTGTTGCCTGAGGTGTAGTTGGCTACGATTGCGAACTGGTAAGTTCCGGCAGCGTTGTTCGCCCCGGCGATGGGAGTGGCCGTGAACCCGGTAACATTGGCCAGAAAAGGCGTGGCCGGGTAGGCTAGTGCGACGTACCAGGGGTATTGGCTGATGTTGAGATTGGCGAAGGCGGATAAGGCGGCGAGAAGCGTCGAGGGGATCTGGCCGATAGAGAGCGAACCGTCAGCAACCTGGAGAGAGCCGCGCTGCGTGAAGAGGAGATTGGAGAGGCGAGTCAAGGCACCGGGAGGCTGTGCCAAAACTCCAGTCGATGCCACAAGTTTTGAAAACTTTTTTTGACTTACGATTTTCGCACTCATGGCAAAATCACGCCCCCAAACATCCCCCCTGCACCCGAAACTGTTTCAACCCCTGTCGCCCCGCCAGCCTGCACCCTCTGCCTCGTCATAACCTGCCTGTTCCCCTTTATCGCGAGACATTTCTGCTCGACTGACTTGAGCAACCCGGCTTGACCCTCTACGTCCTGTTCAGCTCCCTTGAACCGCGACGAGAGGTAATCCTTCAAGGCGTCGATCCAAGCCGGAGGGAGGCCAAGTTGGTTGGCCGCCTGCCCTTGCGTGTAGTGAGTCGGGTAGCGCAGGCCGGTCAGGTAGAGGTTGCATTCGAGCAGCTGGGTTCCCAACGGCCAAGCCGTCGCGAATGTCCCGCCCATGCCGCGCGATACTCCAGTCAACTGATTCGATGCGTTGCCTGAGTAGTAGACCAGTTCGCAGGCAGAAGGATCAGAGGGATAGGGACCGAGGAGGGCCAGTCCGAACCCCAGAACCCATCCTGACGATCCAGACGTATAAGGGATCGAGGTGGCACTGGTCGAGAGCGCACCAGAAAGCGTGCCGTTGCCTGACGTACGCGAAGACTGCGGATAGAACTCAACCTGCTGAATCACCGAGTCTTGGTTGATCACACCCGTTCCTGAGATCCCAACGACATTGGCGTGCCGGAAGACATCAGATTTGTTCCCGGAGGTCATCGGCCAACCGTCGTAGAACTGGTTGTCGATCTTGCGCCAGTTGGAGATCAGTTGGTATTGGGCTTGGCCAGAGGTGCTCGGGATGCCGGTCACGTCGCGAATGCCTTCAGTCAGGCCGGTCAGTACGTCCAGTCCCTCGTTGATCCATCGATAGAGCGCCGCAGCAGAGAGCGCAGTTCCGTCGGTGTCAGGTAACCAGGCCGAGGAGCGAGTAGGGTCGAAGCCTGGCGTGATCGCGCCCTGACCAGCGCCTGTGCCTGAGAGAGTAAACGCTAGCGAGAATGCGCCAACACCTCCGGCAGGGACTGTGTAGGAGGAGTAACGATCTTCCAGGCCGGTGCCGGCAAGAGTGAAGTAAACCCGGATTGCAGTTGCCGTGTAGGAGCAGTTGCCGGCCACGGTAAAGGTGGCTCCGATCGCGCCGGTCGTAAGGACGACCTCAGTTGAGGGGGCGGATTCTCCCCAGGGGGTTAGCTGGGTGACGGTAAACCAGATCGAGAGCGAGCCCGGAGGCGTGGGAGTGACGGTTACAGAGGAAGGAGGGGGGAGAGAGGTAGGTGGATCTGCAGCCATTTCGCGCAGGGCCATCAGAACGTCGCCTACGAGGGACCATTGGGACATGACTACTTCCTTCCTGCGGCGCGCGGAGGAGTGCGCTTGGTAGGTGTACGCGTTGCCTTACGACGCTGGATACGAGCGTCTTCGGCGTCCGCATCTTGGCTCATACGAGCTTGGTCATAGACTTGCCCACCACGGGCGACATCACGCATGTAGTTCTTGTTGTCGTTCCAGTTGTCTGGGGCTTTGGCGTCTGCATAAGCGCTGGACCACGCACGACGTTCACCCGGTGCACCGCGCCATGCATAGTCCTTCGCATTGCGTGTTCCTACGATTTGGTATCCATCACGTTGAGCCAAGGCAGACTCCCTTCTCCCTCAAGAAAAAGTGGCGGGCGGCCCTCGGTCAGTAGGACCCCCCGCCGGATAGTGGGCAGCGGTTAGGCGACAGGAGACAGCAGCGAACGCGGCGAACGCGGCGAGCCGAGACTCGCCGATTCAGTCGAACTATACCAGTGATACCTCTGCGTCGATAGGCACCAGCGAACTCGTGCCTGTGCTCAGCCCGACGTTGAACCAGACCTGCGTGATCGCGACGTCGGTCTTGAACTCACCGGTATAGTCAACGTTGCCGCCGGCCGCAGCTACTGGAATGGTCGCAACAGTCCAGAGGGTGTTGCCGTCGGTAACCTGTACGGCGAGCGAGAGGACTGAGGTCGAAGTCGCGCCGACCAGCCGCAGATGCCACTTGCCGGAGGTTGGGGTCGGGCCACCGGAAAGGTTAAACCCAGTACCGCCGGTAACAGGTGTGGTTGCGGTATTACCGATGATGATCGTGACCGCCGATGTGTTCGAGGTGCCGGAGGTGGCTGACCCATAGTACGACGGCGAGCCGAACCCCGGCATGCACTGTGAAACTGGATTTGCAAAAGGTAGCGCCATGAGAGTTCTCCTTGGGGGAGGGCGGGAAGGAGGTTGAATCTAGGCCGCGCCTAGTCTGCCTCTCCCGCCCGGCTCGTGGTTAAGTGATCGAGGTGATGGCAACGTTCATACGCGGCGAGATGCACGAGAGATTCCAAGTCAGGTACATGCACGACACGAGAACGCGCTGGTTCGAGGGTTTGAGGAACGGATCGACGTTGAAGTAATCCGCCTCGTGGAAAACTGGGAAGATATACTTCGAGTTCAGCAACAGAGCCTGATTGGCGGTTGCGAAGTAATCAGCGACCGTAACCGCGTTGTTGAACAGGAAGTGATTGCGGAAGCCTACCTGCAACGCCTCATCATCCTGCATTCCCTGGCCGAAGCGAATGTTGGAGACGAAGTTGTTCTTGAAGGCCGCGTAGCTGGTGCGATTCATCACGAACAGGTCAGGCTCGTCGTAGCCCCAGGTGACGGACTGGTACGGAGCCTCGGCGATGGTCGAGGAGAGTGCAGTGGAAGAGCCTGAGACGGACGTAGCTGGTAGCCACCACGAGTTCGCCGATAGCGCGCGGTTGATACCGGCGATCGTGTTCGTGGTGGTGACAACCCACGAATTCAGATCGTCCACATCAAGCGAGGTGTTCTGCGGCGAGCTGTGCCAGAGAGCGCGCGAGAGCTTCTGAAGGAAGGAGCCCGAGGCCGTCTGGAACTTGGCGCGGATGATGTCGAGATTGTTCGAGCCGCCGCGGTTCAGGATGATGTCGGTAATCGGAATGACTACCGGCTGACGGTATGGCTTCCACTGTTGGTTCGCCGGCTGCACTGAGTCTACCACCGAGGTGTCGAGAAGCTGGTCGCCGTAGTAGGCGCCGCCCGGCAGTTCCTCTTGGTAGATCTCTGGAAAGATCAGTTCACCAGCTCCGAACCGCTTGCCCTCGCGTGTCAAGGCCCAGAATACCGGAGAGGGTTTGAACACGTTGTCGCCGAGGACGGGGACGATAAATTTCTGGGAGATCGCGTTGACGGTGTTTGAGAGCTGTACCGGCGGCGATGCTAGTCCCAGTCCAACCACGCTATTTGCCATGATGGCTGCTCCTGGTCGAACGAACGGGGGAGGTCGCCGACGGGGTTAAGGGTTGAGGTTTAGGGAGGGGACCGAGGGACAGGCCTGCCTCCTAACGAAACTCGCTACTGCACTGTACCGAGGCCGGCCGAGGAGAGCGCTGACTTGAGCACATCCTCGTCCGACATGGCTGCGGCCATCGCTTCATCAAACGTCTTGACAACCTTGACTGTCTCGCCCTTGGCGTTCTTCCGTTCGTTGAACGGATTGAATTCGCCTTCAGCAACCTTAGCCAAGGAATGGAGTGGATTACGCGATTGAGGAGGAGTCAGGGCGGATAACTTATTATTCTGCTCCAGTTCCTTGGCGAGGCGGGTTTTCTCAGCCTCTCGCCATTCGTTCTGCTCGGCCTTCTTTCGCGCGTCCCAGGTCAGCCGGTCTACTGCTTCGTTGATCTGAAGGAAGCCGTCCTTATCTTTGAGCTGGTGGTCGTGGGCGTACTTGTAAGCGGCCTCGTAGTCCACTGTGACGCCTTTGGGGAGGTCCTTGGTGGCCTGGGCGAATTGTGATTGGTACTGATCGTTCAGGTAGCGCCCGACCGAGGTGTTCACGACACCGGTAACCTTGCCGAGAGAGTCGGTAAAGGTGTTCTTGAGTGAGTCGAACTGAGAGGGAAGGGCGTCGAGCTTGGTGCGAAGTTCGGTCAGGGTCTTGTCACGCTCGGCCAATTCCTGCTTCATCGCCTTGACCACGGGGCCAAGGAGAGGGTCGTTCTCGTCAAGGTTGTATTCGGCAGCGGCGGCACGACGGAGGTCAGCGGTCGCGTGTGTGGCGGCTGTAGCGTCCGTGGCAGTCTGGCGTGTCGTGGGCGGGACGATATTTCCTTTGTCATCCATCCATCCAGCGGCCAGAGCCTGCTGGAACTTGGCTGCAAAGGCAAGTTCGGCGTGGCCGAGTGTGTTCTGGCGCTCTTCGATTTGCCGAGTCAAGGCTGCACGTTCAGCTGCTGGCAGAGCGCGGATCTCGCCGACTTGAACTGTGGACCCGTCTGGCAGGTTCAGCACCATGTCGTCCGGATACTTGCCGTTCTTGAGAATGTCACTAAGGGCCATGGGGGACTGCTCCTTCTGATCTAGATGGCCGAACTATGCGCTCGGCTGTGAAGCCATGTCCATTCCGGTCATACCAGGTTGTCCGGCCGGGTTCGGAATGGCTGCGTTGTTGGCGATCGGACCGGCGGCGGCCGTGGTGGCTGCGGCCTTCTCCGCTTCTTGGATTGCGTTGTCGAGGTACTTTACGACGTTGGCCATATTGCGCGACACGCCGGGCATCGTGAAGACAGCTCGCGTGTAGGTCTGCACGGCAAGGGACTTCTGAGAGGTCAGAGACTTGACCATCGCGTCGGGGTCCGCGCCTTGGAGCTCGGCCAGCTGTTGAGAGAGTTGAAGACCGGCGGGAGTTGTGGGAGGAGAGTCGGGACTGGAACCGCCAGGGCCGCCGGGTCCAGGAGGTCCAGACTGACCGACCATTCCCGGAGGAGGCGGCATAGGTCCGCCAGGGCCAATTGGAGGTCCACCAGGCCCGCCCGCCCCGCCTGCAAGCTTCCCGATCAATTGCCGGGCCATCATCTGCACGAGAGCGGGATTGGAGGTTGCCATTGGATTCCCTCTTGAATCGGTTACGGTTAGGTTGGGCCGAGTCAGGCTTGGTTGACTACGCACTCGCTTGACAACGCGTCTACCAACCCGGCTTCGGCCCGCCTTCAGGGATGAGTCCAAGCGGGTCCTTAGGCTGCGCGATCGGATTGTTGTTCACGTCAGGGCCGGGCTCGTTGCCAACGCGACCGACAGTCAGGGGGGATTTAAGGACCTTCTCATCGAAGGTGTTGCCCATCGCTTCCTTAATCTTTGCCATCTCTGTGCTCCTCGCTGCTTTGGTTGCTAGTTGCTGGTTGCTGGTCAGGCTACTTCCTGCCCACGCTGCTCTTGCCTACGCGGCGCTCGACCTTTCGGGTCATCCTGGCTACCGCGCGTTTGGTTCCTACTTCGGACTTCATCGTTTTCATTGGTTGAACTCCTCAAGTGGGACTTGGGACGGTTGATCAAGGTGTTGCCACGCTGACTTGTCCGTCCCTCCTCCTGTCTTGCGCATCGAACGCTTTCGGCGGGGAGGGGCGAGGCCTAGTCCCCCACCAGTTCCCACCCTTGCCGCCGAACGCAGCACAGAGGACGAATCCACTGACTGCTACTTGCGAGCGGCGGTGCGCCGACGCCGAACGGATCGCCTTCCTCCGCGAGAAGCCATGCGTACCTCCTTCGCTCCGGTTGCCCGAACTGCGAACAGGTAAGAGAGGATAGTTGAGATCCTGTCTACCGATACGGCCAGGCGGCTAAGAAGACGAGGCGCGAAGGCCAGCAGCACCGTCTCCGGGTCGAGCTAGGTCCGGGCAGAACTCTTGCGACTAGCGCCAGAGTTCCTTGCGGCCTTGGCACGCATGTCACGCAGAAACTTCCGAGATTGGCCATAATCCTTGATGACGCTGGACTGCTTAATTGCGGGGGTTCCGGCCATCTTGGTGGCTCCTTTCGGAAGGTTAGTGCGCGCCGTGGGCTGAGAAGTTTAATCAGGTCAGGTAGAGGCGGGACGAGTCCAGTCCCCACCTGCGCTGATTACTTCCGCTTCTTTTCCTTACGAACGTGACGCTTTGTCATTGGTGAATCTCCTTCCGCACAAGTCGAGGCGCGAGGCCACAGCAGAGTGCGATTAGAAGAATGGTAGCGCAAGACGGAGAGAAATAGGGGGATGGGTAATAACACCAAGTAGAACGAGATAGGGTGGGGACGGGATGAGGCCAGTCGTGCGCCAGAATAGCTCAGCGATCAGAAAACATTCTTAATGAACACCCGCGCTGAGTGCAGGCCACCGTGCCGTGTTTGATAGACCGGGATGCCAAACTCAGCAAGAGTCCCGTTTCGCAGCCAAGTGTAGATGGTATGCAGAGGCCGGCCCGTCACGCGAGAGAACTCGACGGCGGTCAGCCAGTGTGCTCGCCAATTGTGTGCGGACAGGCGAGAGGAGGAGGCGGGAGATGCGGGAGAAGTGGAAAGTGTAGTAAGGGCAGGGGACTGAACTGGATCGGATTTCTTGGTTGCAGTAGAAGAAGGCTTTGACCGCACAGGCTCCACTTCAGTTCTCATCACACTCCCAAGGAGTTCCTAGCGAGAAGGATAGGCCTAAAAGGAGGACGGGTCAAGAAATTATTTATGGCGCACAAGAGGATTGCTCTTGACACGTATAGATAAACTCTATACAGTAGATCCATGACAAACCGGATCTCAGTTGCGTATCGTGTAACCGAGAGGACGGTGAAGTGGATAGTTGCCCTCTCGGAGTTATTGGGCCTGTCTAAAACCGGCGTAGTTGAACGCGCCGTGCAGGAACTGGCTCAGAGACAAAAACTTTAACAATTCAGGTTTGGTAAGTCGTGGTATGGCAGGCTTGGCTAGGGTACGGCAAGGCCTGGTGAGGTGCAAATAAGCACTTGGTCAGTTATCGTCCGAGTGCTTATTTACTTTCTACCACTTCTTATTTTTGCCAAGGCCTGAAGCGCTTGCTCTGTTTTCTGTTCAGATGAAACACCCTCTGGATCAGGATAACCAAGCGTTCGTAGGCCTCTTTCGGTACCTATTACTCCTTTTTCCATCAAACTAGGGGTAAGTTTACGAATCACTGCTTCACTGAGGGGTCTAACGCTGGCATCGTCCAGAGCAAGGTCATAAGTCAGCGGATCAACTATTCCTCCCCAACTGGCTAAAGTAACTCCCTCTGGACCTCTATAAGCTAAAGTAGACTTTTGTTGAAATTTGCACATGCAGTCAAAATAAAAAGTACCGATAGCTTCGGCCGTCTCAGCCAAGAATCGTCCGGCCAGTTGCAGCATCCCCGAGGATTGAAGGACCGCGCTGTCAAACAAGTCGGTCGAGACATTGCCATCACCGGGGTTGCCCTGTCTGGAAGCCGAAAACCCGAGGCAGTCGTTCTGCAAGGCGAGCAACTTCTCCGCGCCTTGCAACGCGCCCGACCCCATAGCGTTCGGGGTTACGACCTGCGGCGGACGCGAGTTCGGCTTGATCATGCAGACCTCGCCGGGGAGTCCGCCAAATCCATCCACGTCAATCCCGGTGTTCTCGTCAATGAACCACACGCCGTTGTTCATGCGTAAGCCATTCTCGAAAATCTGCGTGTAGAAACGCTGGGCAAGGCGTTGGAGATTCTCGGTCATGCGCGTCACGGGTATTCCCCACGGACCGAATAGTGGCGGCATGACGTAGTTGGGGAAGAGGGGGAAACGTGGAGCTAAAATGTCGCGGCGCGGAGGATAAGGGTTGTCGCCGTCTTGGAGAATCACACCCTCGCACTCGACCAGCCAGCGGCCATTGGGGTATTTCAGGCGGACTTCCGGTTCGATCAGCGAGGCCTGGGGAATGTCCGCCTTATCCACGGTCTCACGTGTGTAGTCCCGGCAGAAGCAGTGGGTCACCAGCACGCGCCATTCCGAGGATTGTGTACGCGCGTTCTGGCCGGGCGTGCCGGGCATGGTAGACATCGGACCGTAAGGCTGGGAGATGCCGTAGCCCGAGTCACCCGAAAACGGCTGGAACCCGCCCGAGGTATGCCGGGGCTTTATAGCCTGCGAGGTCAGTGGCCACTTCAGCCGGACATCTTCAAGGTTCATCCACGTGCGCCAGCCGGAGAACGAGGGGTTCCAGGTATAGTCCGCGCCGGGATCGAAGAAGACCAGCCTCGGGTCGGTCGACCGAGCCCACATACCGCCGCGGGCGCGAGAAAGGTCCGGATCGAACCCGGCAACGATCCACCCGGCGCCGCAGTATCGCGCAGTGAGTCCGGCCATCAGGAGATGAAGGTTCATCTTGGAGATCTGCCACTGGGCCTGGAGGGATACTTCGCGGGAGAGGTCGCGAGCGGAGGCGGAGGGCAGGCTTGGATCGGCCTGTTGCGCGCCGGCGTAGGACGGGTCAGAGGAGCCGGCTGACGGGAACACGTACATGCGCGGCGAGAGGGAGCTGACCTGGTTGGCCTCTTCGAGCATGATCCGCTGAAGCATGGGTATCGAGAGGGACGGGCGGTAGACCGGGCCGGGGGTCATCGCGTCGGCGAGGTTGTAGAGGGACTCAGCGCTCTTGGCGAAGTCCTCGCCAAGAGCCTTGTTGCGCGCGGAGTCGGAGGCCAGTACCCAATCAGCGATGTGCCGAGCGCGAGGGTCTATGTGTTCCTGCTTAGAGGATTTCTTCGCCGCGCCAATGAAGATCAGGTTTGAGATAGCGTACTCCCTCTAAGCACGTGAGCGGGTGCGACGATGCACCGCGCGCTTAGACTTTTTGTCGCCAGCGCCGATGCCTGGAAACTTGTGATGAACCGCTGCCCTGACTTTTTCCTTCTCTGCCTCAGAACCATGTTGGCTGACGCGAGCCAAAGCATTGCGCGCATGACCGGCATCAGGAATTGGATAACCTCGTTTTCCAGGCTCTACGAACTCTGACTTGGGCATGTGCTTGCGTTTTGAGTAACTGAGCTTAGCCATCTGGTTTCTCTCCTGTCAGGTTAACACCGTTTCGTCTGTTGCGGCTAGCTAGTACTCCAAGCAGCCGAAATCAATTGTGTCCGTGCCGCCTAGCGTTCCAGTCGCGGTGAAAGTTACCGTTGTCTGCGTCGAAGCGGTTTCCTGGAACTTTACGGTCGTTGTGGTGCGATCGTTCATCCAGCAAGAATAGCCGTTGGGCGCAGTCAGGTTGGTGGTGACCACTGGAGTGCAGGCAGCCTGCGCCGCGACAAACTTGCCTGCGGTTGATCCTCCGACGAGCGAGGTAGCAGTTCCGCAGCCAGTGACCGAGAATATGGTTCCTTGAGATCGAAAGCCAGGCGCGTTCACAGGCGGAGTGAAAGTAGAAGGGACCCAAACGTTCAACACGCCGTCCGTACTGAGCAGTACAGTTGAATTGTTGCCTGTCCCCTGCGGCAACACAACGCTTGTTCCAGCGCCGCAAGTATTCGCCCCAGCGGAGGTCGCCTGACAGACCGTAACGGTAAACGCTCCGGTTGTATTGTTGGCCCAAAACCACTGATTCGAGGTCGTTATGTAGCTGCCATAGGGCATTACAAACGTGGCGTTGGAGGTAAGCGTGCCTGAAAGCAGAAAAGTGAACTGAACTGCGTTGGCCCCTGTCGACGTGGTCGAGGAGGATAAGCCGGCAGGGTATCCAGTTCCTCCGTAAAGGATCGTACCTGCAGTAGGAGTGCCGGAAGTGACAGCCGTGATTTGCAAAAGCGAGTCATAGTTGCCGGCATTGACCGTGACTACATCACCCGCTTGACAGCCGCTTCCAGCCAGCCACGTGTTGATGCTGGATACCGCGCCACCGCTGCCGTTATAGAGAAGGTGCACACCAGTGCAAGCAGAGTTGAATGAATAGGTACCGCCGGTGACGCTGCCGATCGGCGCGGTTCCCATTTGCAGGTCGACCAAGGTAACCACAAAAGCATCGGTAGAGATAAGCGTAGAGAAGTCGTAAGGCATCGGCTGGGTTACTGCCGTGCTGCCATTCTGAAGGGAAACTGGAGTGCCGCCGGTTCCTGTGACTATGAGGTTGCCGTTTGCATCGCAGGCCAGAGGATACCAGACCGTGCCGCTGTTGTAATTCCCATAAAGAGCGTAAGGAGGAGGAGTGCCGGGATAAGCCGTACCTGTCGCTGCCATTGCCACGGGAATCCATATATTCGAGGGATTCAGGCAGTAGGCCGCAGCAGCTGGCGCAGCAAGTACAGAAACGGGAGTGAGGAACAGAAATATCGATAGGGCATACAAAACAAACGCACGGTGCAAAAACCTTTGCATACTAGCCTCTTTTGCTTGCGTGTTTTGGATGGTGAGCGCGACCGGACCGGCTTGACTGACCCGACTTCTGACTCTTCTTGATAACCGAGTTGGCCGCACGGATCGCTGTTCCCTCGTCCCCAGTTCGAGCCAGCATCGAGTCAGCCACCTCAGCCCACTGGCGCTTACGCTTCGGCGAACCGGCCTTGTGTGTGAATCGAGAGGAGTCGGAGGGTTGCCAAGGCATCGCGGACTACCTCCGTGTCGCGGCAGGGCGCGGCGGGGTGCGAGGAGGAGTGCGCTTGGGGGAGGTGCGGGGAACGGCCTTCTTGACTGCGGCCTTCTTGGCGTCTTCGGCCGCGGCTGCAGTCTGGAAGGATCGATTAGCCGCGCGAACTTGATCGTCGAAGTAAGGAGTGTAGCGCGGCGCGATTGGCTGATTCAACCGGTCATAAAGATTTCTCGCCTTGCGCTTCAAATCCATAACCGGCCCAAGAAAGGATTGCGCTGCGCCGTATTCTGATTCCTGGGGCATGATCAACCTCGTTTTCTCGCTGAGCCGCGCTTGCCTGATTTGCGCTCGGCCATGCGAGCTGCCTTGCGCAGGAACGAGGGGGGATGTGAACGAGACTCCTGTTCGGGAGTCTCCTCCGATTCTGGTGTGCAACGTGCGTTTTTCAACGACGGCCTCCAATTCTGGCGCGGCGCCGGGAGGGTCGACGCGCTGAGGAATGGTGCATCGCGTGGGCAGCGGGGGAGGCGGACGAACCGGACTCCCCCTCGGCAGTGGTCGAGCCAGAGCCAGATTGCCCATCCCGATAAGATTTCTTCTTGGATGATTTGATTGATCCGCCACCAAGCGCGGACTTGGCGTGCGCTAGTGCCTCATCAACGGTGGAAGCTACACGACGAACGGAGCGTCCCGACTGGTCTTTCTTGCTGGAACGTTGATGCCAGCGTACTACGTGGCCATTGTCGGCGGGTTCAATGGTGACTTCAGGTAGGCGAGGATCAGAGGTATCATCCACGGCGGCGACTCCTCTTCTCTCCCTTGCGACGTGAGGAGGAGACGCGGTGCGGAGTAGAGACTTCCGGGCCGCCGCCCGAGCGGCCAGATGGACGCGCATCGGGCGAGTTATATTCTTTGCGCAGATTGTCTGGGAGGGAGGCAGAGAACCTGGCAGGTGAGGTCGTGGAATACTTCGGTCTCGGGCTGGTGGACAAGCGAAAGCCTCCGGGCACGCCTCAGGGGGGGAGGGCGGTGCTATGGGGATGATAGCGCGGAAGAAGGAGGAGGGGGCGGGAGAGTAATAACACCAAGACGAGAAGGAATTACGAGGCGTTATTAGCCCAAGGAGGAATCAGAGTCGTCTTGTTCTGGTTCGTCGGGCTCCTGATCGACTTCCTTCTCCTCTGCCTCCGCCCCCCGCTCCAGTTCCCCTACCTCCTCCGCGTCCATCCTCAACCATCTCCCCAAGATCGTCGCCGGCGTCTCAGTCGCCTCGGCTTCGGTCTCCTTGGTCAGCAGTTCAAGATTGGTGATCACTGTGGTCACTTCCTTAAGATCGATCGCCCCGCCCATGATCAACACGTCAAGGTTGGCCATCAGGTCATGGCGGTAGGCGGCATAGGCACGAGTCTTGCTGGCCTTGCGGTTCTCGTTAAATCGCTCTCCGATCTCACGAAAGAGGCGGCGGGCATCCTGGCGGGCAGCTTCGGTAGGGATTAGCTTGGTCGGGTTGTTGGAATCAACTTGCACGCCGCTGTCGGGAGCCTTGGCGATCAGCTTGGCTATCTCGCGCGGGAGGGAGGGCTTGGCTGACCCGTCGGCGCCACCCTCAGCTTGCTTCTTCCTCCCATCTTTGGCTCCGGCCCGGACCCGTCCGCGAACCCGCCCGACTGCTGCGCCTTGATCCGAGGACTGGTCTGCCCTGACGGAGGAGGTATGCTGGACAGCTTTCGGAAAGGAAGAGCGCCGTCGCGCAGGGTCGCCTGGGCTCGGAGCAGCCTCTGACGCTCGGTTTGGCCCTCCGCTCGCTGGTTGTAAAGAACCTCCTGACGCTCCTCGGTCAGGACTGTGTGCTGGAAGCGCGTGGTCAGAGGAGAAGGTACCGACTGATTCACTAACTCCTCCGCCGGGCACGCTGCGGAAGGCTGCAAGGAGGTTGCGCTGGCGGGCTGGTCGACCGGCGACGGGGTCGGATGATCCGGCCGGCACTCCTGCGACTGGATCAACGTAGACAGAAACTGGGCGAAGGTCTGCGCTGCCTCCGAGGTCGGAAAGGAAATCAACAATTGATTCTCTCGCTGTTCGATCATCTTGAATCACTCCTCAACCTCCAATATTGTTGCTGGTTTCTCCAAGCCGATGAACGCGCCTGCGACGGACTCCACGCTTATGAACCTACCCAGAGTGTCCTTGTAACCGTTGGAACACACCTGTCTGTTGCCCCACTTATCGACATGAATGAAATACCAATGCGGCCCATTCCCGCCAGACCAAGTAACTCGAATCTTAGTCCCTTCCGGCAGATCTTCGGCTTGTTGCTGAGTTAGTCTACGCATCATATCCACTCCAGCCTGTTGGCCTTCTGCTTTCTCTTCGAGTACAACTCCAGTTTTCTCAAATGCTCGTTCCCCGTCGTCAACAACATCCCCGCCCCTGTCACCTCCGGCGCACGCAGCCACTGAGGCATTTGCCCACGCGCAGGAGTGAACCCTGCCGTCTCCAACTCTTCCTTGGTCATCAGGACATTACGCACAGATTTAGTCTGACAAGCTACTGGGTGATTCTGCTCCAGCGCTATCCAACCAAGAAATCCCGCCATTAGAACGTCGTCATGGCCAACCGCAACATTCCACCTGAAACCCACGTCCAGCTTGGCCTTCTTCATTTGTGCTACGAATTCTCTATCCTTGGGCACGACTCGCTTGTTGTGCAGTGCAGTCCGAAACAACGCGAACATCATACGACGGTAACGATCGCTGGTCTCGAAGCCAAAAGCCATTCCCTGCTTGCCCATCTCCGCCTTGTCATCACGCCCTTTCCAGCGATACTGAATGGGATAGAACAAACGATCGCGCAAAGTGGACATAACAATGTATCCAAGGTTGCCGGTAAGTTCAACGTTAATCATCGCGCCATTGAAGTAATAACCCAAAGCCGCCACAATTGGGGATAACTCCTCCGGGCTGACTCGCGACATATACCTTGCGGCCATGTCTCCGGTCTCCGCGTTCCAGCAAACCATTGCTGAGTAATCACCGGGAGCCAAAGTAGATTCCTCGCCACGTGCAGTATCCACGCCGATAAAATAATGGTGTCCCTTCTGGGGAGTTTCGTATAAGCAGAGTGGACCGTCTGTGCCTTTCTGGAGTTCTCCATGCTTGCCATCGCTAGAGAGAACGCATCTCCCCTGCCACGGGATTTTTACCACTGAGTTCTCCGCAAATTGAATTTCTTCGATAGTGAACGCAGGATTTCCCGTCGCGATGAACGCCTCTTCCGGAGTCCCAGGAAACTCTGCTCGCCACCTCTCAATGATCCCCTCGCAACGGGTAGCTAAGGTGTCACGAAACCAGGCTATCTGGCCTCGGCTGATGTGTACCCGCTTGCCAGTTTTCCAATGCTTGATGTCGTTCATCAAAAACTTCTCGTACTCATCACGAGGAGCATCCTTGGCAAACTCGTCCGGCAGTGTGTAAGAGTCGTCTCCCCACCACGGCAAGAAGACTGGCAAAAACTCGTTCTCTCCTGACATTGCTCCTTCCCAATACTGATAGTAGGCCTCGCCAGGACCCTCCATGCCGTTGGCCGTGCTCTCAATCAACGCGATGTTGTTGGGATCAGACGAGAGAGTGTTCATCAACGACGTGAAGACTCCAGGCTGGGGATAGAAAGCCGCCTCGGTCATGTGCAAGAAGGAGGAAGTCAGCCCACGCGCACCTTCCACGGTCGCAGCAGTATGGTGAGTATAGATCGAGTCTGGCCCGTCAAAGTGCGGCCAAGTAAGAATCATCTTGGTAGGCTTAGGAGCGTTGGAATATAACTCGCGGCAGTCATTATAGAATCCGCAGGCGGTTTTGAAATTCTCGGCAGCGACGTTGGCTTTTTGTGCCACACAACGAGCAAGAGCACCGGGATGCGCAATACAGTGAGCTTGGCCGAGGCCGGTCGAGAGGAGAGAGATTCCCACACGGCGAGCTTTGAGGAAGGTAATGTAGAGCCGACGCTTCTTCGCGAGGTGGACCTTTGCCATCTCGAAAACTTCCTGTTGCTGTGGACGGAGAATGAAGTTAGGGAAGTGTCCTGCATCTCGGTCACGGATCACAAGACGAGAGAAGAATTTTTCGACGTGATTTAAGTCTAACGGAATAGGCCATCTCCTTAGCGATTGGGCTTGTCCGCCGCGACAACGGCTGACCCCTTGATTACAACTCATTCTGCTGCCGGATAATCCCCTGGCATGGCCAACTGTATGCTAATCGGCATCATCGAGGAGTGGTGTGGCTGACCGAGGAGAATGTCGGCTCCGGCTGCGAGCAGGGCGCGTTCAGTGGGAGATGGACGGTAGCGAGTGAGTGAGATGTTGGAATCGTCGGAATAGGCAACGCGGGCGACGATGATCGGGTAGTATTCCTCTTGGCCGAGCGCGATAACCTGCTCAGCTTCAACTTCGGCGACGGTCAGGACGGGGGAGACGGATTCCATATCTAGCTCACCTTCTTGAATAAATTAAGTGGGTCAGGCACACCGGAGGGCAACAGCAACAACTCACGATAACTCCTAGTCGCCGGATACTTCCGCAGGAATTGTCGTACCACACCCGACCGAGGATACGAAGCGTACTGCGGCCATATTTCACAGATTGTGGAGTAGAGCTGGTCAGTAGGCGAGGGGTTAAATCTGGACATCACTGCACCTTCTTCAGCACCGGCGCATTCAGATCGGTGACGATCCGGTTCACCCCTTCAGTCTGCTGGTCGATCACCGAGAGCGCTTCAAGCAGGTCCTGCCTACTCGCCTTCTCCAACCCGCCGCGGACAAGCAGGACCGGGTTGGCGTAGGGCGTGAAACCAATTCCCTGCTGGGTCATTTCGAGAAAAGTCGACATGTCAGTCTCATCCCGGACGATGATCAGGTCTCCGGGGGCGAGCGAGAGCTTGGCGACTCGATCCTGCATCAAGGCGATGTGGTCCTTGCGATCAGGCATTGGAATTTCTTTCGTCAAACATCCGCAAGGCCCGCTGTCTCCCCTGTTCGCTGATTATCTCGTCATAGTCCATCTCGGCCGAGTCCGGGACATGCCGCAGAGCCAATACACGGCGCGACCCAGTTATGCAGAGGATGGACGAGTAATCGGGATGTGAAGAAGAGAATTCAGGGTCATATACGGTTCCGACGATAGGCTCTTCTGGAGAGTTATACATTACCTGACCTCCGCAATGTCCTGCCCATCGAATCTCTTCTGATCACGCAACTCCTTGGGCAGCATCTTCTCACGGTTGCGCTCGCGAACGCACATTGGGCCACAGAAATGGTATGGCATCGGAATTCCGGTGTCAGGGTCCACATCCGCCCCTTGCATAATCCACATCGACTTGTGCGCCTCATTCAAAGTCTTGCCGCAGCCGCTGCACCGCTCGGTGTTGCCCTCGTCGATACGCGACTGGAGAGTCTCGGCAGCGAGGTTGCACTGATGGCGCATCTTGGCAAGCAGTTCCAAGCCAATGGCGACCGGGATCTTGCGGAAGTAGGCACGGACCTCGATCTCCTTGGCTTCGAGCGAGAGCCAGGATGCTATCGCCGCGGCACGCATGGAGGAGTATTGGTTGCGCGGGGTAAGAGAGTCGGGGATGGCAGGGATAGTCGATGCCGAGCCGGCCAGATCGTCCAGTTCCAACGCGCCCGAAGCCTCGGCCTCTGCGCGCTGGGCTTCGAGGGGAGAGGCGAACTGACGAGTGGGCGCGGCAGGACGAGCAAGGACTGGCTTGCCAGCGGGAGCAGATCCTATTCCCTGCGTTGGTTGACCGGCGGTGACTGCGGCGAGTCGGGACATTGGGTATGTTCCTTTCGGTTCAGGTTCTGGTCTGTTGGTTATCTACGAGAAGATTAGTTTGTCGTCACAGATCCGTCTGGATTGATATGCACGTTAGGCTCCTCCGGCGAATCCAGAATCGCCTGTAACGACTCGACAGTTGGAGCTTGGTAGCAGGCAATAGACAGATTCATCGCCATTACTGTCTCACGCAGATGACGCATGGCGGCTGTCTTGTCGGCACAGTCAGGAACCACACTGTTGAATAGCTCGGCTAGTTCCTTGGCTTTGTTGCGAACGTTGTTATAGGTCACGACTTGTTCGGGGCGAGGAGCATGGTACTGGAACCAGTTGTCTAGGTCAGCTTGTCTCATTTTCTTCTCCTTTGGGTTAGTAAGTCTCCTGCTCGCGCCGCGCCGACTCTTCAGGGGTCAGCGGCGCACGCGGGTCTCCATAAAGGTGCAGCATCAGTTCCGACCCGCGAGCGACTCGCTGCCAGTACGCCTCCTCGGTGCGGAACTCTTCGCGCGAGGCGAGATGGTCGTCCATCTGGGGGCAGAGCTTGCCCGCCACGGCCATTTGGATCTGCACGGCGCCGGAGCCGAGTTCGCGATACTCGACCAGCTCGTACTTGCCGTCGCGCGTGCGGCGGTGGGCAGGGTCCCAGTCGAAGGCGGTGGCGGCGGCTCGGCGGCGGGCGGCGTCGAGGGAGAGTTCGCGGAGGAGGTCGAGTTCGCGCTGGGAGCGGGGGCGAGGTCGCTGCGGGCCACGAAGGATCTGGTTGCGGGCGGCCAGGTCACGCCTGACCTCGCGTTGGTAGAACTGGTCGGTGAGCACGCGGACGGACAGCCGGTGGTTCACGTCGCGGCAGGCCTGACAGCCGAAGACGTGGGCGTGATCCTTGGTCTGCAGGTAGATCATGCGCGCCGGCAGGCCGCGCGGGTGCTGCGGGTTGGTACAGTGGGGGAGCGCGGAGTCGGGGAGAATGGCCATCCGGTTTGCTGCCTCCTTGGTTTGCAACTTTACTGTACCAGAACTTGAACGCGCTGGCCTATCTAACTTTCAGACTCCGGTCCCAGGTCTTCACTGTCCCCTGACCCTGGCAAACTGGGCAGGCCCCAGCGAATCCTGCCTCACCTGCGATCTGACCGCCGCCGCCGCACCGTCCGCAAGGCCGGCCAGTGGCAGCGAGTTGACGAGGCTCTCGCCTACGAGGCTTAGATACTTCGGCAGGAATATCAGCGGGTTCAACCTGGGCCTGCACTGCCTGCTGGTGCTGGAACCGCTGGTCCTCGGCGAGGCGGGCCGAGTCCTGCTCGGCGGCAGCAGCTTCGGCGACGAGGCGGTCCATCTCGGCTTCGGCCAGTTCCGGCGCGGGCGGCGCGGCGGCGTCCTGGTAGATCACTGGTTTGCGACGCGAGGGAGAGGGGGTGGGGAGCTTGACCGGGTCGTTCGGGCCGGGGGTGGGAGAGGGGGACTCGCCGGTGGCGGCCTCGCCTGTGCGGCCGGCTGCAAGGTCGGCGGCGAACCGATCCTGAATGTCGGCTGGCTCGGTGGGTGTGGCAGCAGGCGGCGCAGCAGAAGATTCGGTGGCTGCCTTATAGCGAGCGGCTACGGTGGCGTAGGTAGTAGGAGTGCCTGTTGCCGCTGCCTCCTGCCCGTTCCCCTGACGCTTCAACACCTTCATCTCGCCGTCGGTGATCACCGTTATCTTGTGCACCGAAGCAGCCAGAGGCAGGATCAGCTGCGCAGCTGCCTTGCCGACCGGCCCGGTCGAGTTGATGATCCAGTCCCCGTCGTCGATAATGAGGGAAAAGGCAGGGCGGATGGATTCGATTTCCTGGCTCATTGATTTATAGCTCCGATCAAGCAAGAACCACGTGGATGGCATATCTGAAAGGAATTCAGATAACGAAGTCTATCTCCCTTGTTCACAATTTGTCTGACTCTTTCCTGACTCACCCCGAACAGTTCCGCCGCACGTTTTCTGGACATTCCGGCATAGTGAATGAGAAAGTAGATGTCCACCGTTCTCTTGGTGGATGAACTTTCTTGGGAGTCGCTTCTGCGGACGAAACGCCGGAATAGACGCTGTTTTACGGCGTTGCGATGCAAGCGAGCAATGATGGATTGGTCGAGAAGAGGGGATTGAACCTTATTCATGATTGACGCCTCGTTTCAAGTACTCCTGCAACTTCGCATCCACCTCGTCGTCGGAGCAATCAGCCAGACTCAGCTCCGGCGCCTGCTCGCTCGCCGCGCCATGGCTGACGCACTCGGCAAGCTCATAAGTCGCAGCGTCCCGGTGCAAGTCGACCAGTTCAGCGGCGAGCGGACGACCGTCCTCAGCGACGTTCATAACCTGGAATTCTCCGATGCCGTCGATCGACTCCCAGTGCGCGCTCACGCTGGCCAGATCAGATTGCTTCCGGCTGCCTGTAGCCCACTGCGACCAGCCGCCGCGCCCGTTCGGATAGAGGGTTGTGTCGAGCCAGACTTGGCGGCCAGGCGGGTTGCGATAGAACTGACCGTCCTCGCGCTGGTAGAAATCTCCCTTGACGCGCTCGGAGGTAGGGAGGGATTCGCGACGGCGCAGGGAGGCGAGGGCTTCGGCACGGAACTGCTTGCGCTGCTCGAACCAGTCGCCGACGCGCTGCACGGCCCGCGCCGGGTTGAACAGAGAGTCGCGGTCAAACACTGGGCACCTCCTCGGCAGGCACTCGTGCGGCGGCCATCGCGGCGGCGATGTTGCGATGGCGGATCTGCCTCTCCAGGCTGGCGAACCGATTGTTGATCTTCACAACGCCCGGATCGTGGATCGAAAGCGCACGCTCCGGGTTATCATCGACGAAGAGTTGACAATCCTCGAATATGTTCAGCCCGGCGGCGTTGTAGGATTCGAGCGGTTGGGTGCGGAGAGGGTCGTTCCAAGCCAGTTGGCCACGGATAACCTCCCCCACCCAGAAGTCGTCCCAAGGATAGTCAAGTTTGGGCGCGCGCAGGCCGAAGCCGATCTCTAACTGGTTCGGCCAGTCGGCAAGGTAGTCCTCGCGCCAGGTTGCGTCAACGATCCGCTGCATGGACTTGCGCGAGAGCCAGATTCCCGTTCCGCCATGAAAGAAATCATAGTAGGGCATAGCGACTTTGAACGCGCCGCCGAGACGGAGCGTGCAAGGCCAGTTCCCGCAGTAATCGAAGGCTTGCAGCCCGGCCTTGAGGATGCGATCCGGCCAGAACCACGTATCGCACATAGCACGCCAGAGGAACTGGGCACCGAGGTCCAACGCCCAGCGGCAGGCGGCCTGGTCTTTCAGATGGAGGTGAGTCTTCAGGTCGGAACCCGATGTGTGCAGAATCTCCTCGTCACGCAGCCCGGTGTGGTCCCAGTCTCCCTCGCGCGGTGCATCGCCGAAGACAAACTTGTAGGGGATCGGCGAATCTTTGAGGAAGGACTGCTTGGCAACTTGGCGGTAGTGATAGCGAGACGGGTGGTGGGCGGTTAAGATTGCGGCTACGACGATGGGTGGGGGCATCAGAGGTATCTCCTTTTCAATTTCTCATACAGCGAGTCGGGCGGGTACTCCGCGTCGGTCAGGAGCGAATCACCAGGGCGCAGGCCAAGGTCGAACCCCTTGCCGGTCGAGTCGCTCGGGCCGTGGTTCCACGCCGCGTGAAAGAGGTGGATCGCGTAAGACTGGGAGAGGTCAAACTGGGCGGCAGGGTCGACGAGTTCGCGAACCCGCTCAGGCCCAACCGGGTCGAACGTGCAGCCGGGCTGCGCGAAGTCGGTCAGGTGGAAGTATTCTACCGCGCCGAGGATCAGGTCCGTTCCGATCTCCTGCCAGGAGAGGCGCTGCCGCTCGTCCTTGCTTAGAGATTGAACGTAAGAGTAGCAATGCTGGAGGAAGGGCGCACCGGCTGGAGCTTTGGAGAGGGCGAGCGAGATGGTCGACTCGTCATGGTCGCGATAGAGGACGCAGGGCGCGGGAAAGGTTAGTGGTTTGATGCAAATGGAATCCAGGTCCGAGTACCAGCCGCCTTTCTTTAGGAGGAGGGCTACGCGGAATGCGTCCGAGAACTGCTGGGCACAGCGGAAGGTGGCGGGCTCGGACTCGGGCAGGATTTCTCGCGCGTCCCTGACTTCGACCCCGGCAGGGACTCCGGCTGGCTCGTCGTAGCAGTAAAGCGCGTAACGGTGGCCGTTGGCGAGGAAGGAGGCCATGCTGAGCCGCTCCATCGTGGTCAGCGGGCCGGACCAGAAGCCTTGAACGACCTGGTTGTCTGCCGAGAGGGTCACGGTTGTCCTCCCCACCCGCGCGGGTTCCGCACGGTCCCCAACTCGCCGCGGATCATCGCCGCGCATTTCTGTTCGAACAGGTCGCGCATCTGGGGGGCGTCGTCGTAGGTCCCCGCCGGCTCGTGCCACTGATGGTGGACGAGGGGCAGGTCAGGGTAGCAGAACTCGACGCCTTCTCCGGCGAGACGGGCAGCGAGGTCGTCGTCATCGTAGCCGGCTCCACGAAAATCTTCATCAAACCCGCGCAGCCGGGTCAGCAACTCGCGCCGGATCGCGCCGCAGAAGAAGTAGGGTCGCTGGTTGTCCGGGCCGCAGTAGGACTGCTGCACCGCGCCAGCCGGGTCGAGCGCGAGCACGTGCGCGAAGACGGCGGCGGGGCGGGAGGAAGGAGCGTCGAGGACAGCCTCGACCAGCCGCGCCACGGTGTCCGGCGACTGGTGCTCGCACTCGGCGTTCTGGAGGATCACCACGTCGCCTGCGGCCGCGCGCAGGCCGATGTTGTTCGGCAGGGCTGGGTTGCGGAACTGGGCGGACGGGGGGCGGCGGCAGGGGAGCCAGCGCGCGCCGAACTGCTCGCAGAGGAATCGCGCGGACGGGTGGCCATGGCGGAGGTCGCCATCGTCGACCACGAGGACTTCGAGGGAGAAGGGGAGGGTGGGGACTTGGCGCGTGATCGAGGCGAGGGTCCGGGCGAGGAGCGGGTTGCGGTTGAAGGTCGTGATTACAATCGAGATCGTCATCAGAGTTCGATCACCCCCAGCCCGTAGCTGCCTGGACGGATGTACTTGGCTCCGACTGCCCACTCGCCGGGCTTGGCTGGCCGAAAGTCCGAAAACGCTCGCCACACCCCTGGAAAGTTGTCATTCGCCAGTACGTCGTGCACCAGCACGAGTCCGCCTGTCCGGACCAGCTTCGAGTATGTCCTGAGATCGTGCAAGGTCGTCTCGTAGGTGTGGCTTCCATCCACATATAGCACATCGTAGTAATGGTTGCAAACTTTAGCTTGAACGATAGTCTCTGAGTCACGACTATCGCCAAGAATGAACCGCCACCGGGGCGAGTCGGGGAAGTTGGAGGCGCAGTGTGGGTTGATGTCGATCGAAGTCACGGATTCAGCCGCTCCGTCGAGGAAAGCTGTGGTTGATTGACCACAGTCACAGCCGATTTCAAGGATGTGGCCAGAGAGCGAGTGGAAAAGCGGGAGATGGTCGCGCGTGTCAATCTCAGAAGGCGTGACCAGGAGGTTGGCGTACCGGGCTGGGATGTCGGCGAGCATAGTCGGAGCGGGAGTTGGAAGAGCCATCACTTACCTCCTTGCGCAGCGGCGAGGTGGCGGTCGTTCCAGTACCGCGCGAGGTCCGGCAGGGTCAGTCGCTGCTCGTCGAGGAGGAGCTTGATCTCGCGGATGCCGTCGGAGAGCGAGTAGGCCGGGTCGAAGCCGAGGTCGCGCCGGGCTCGCTCGCTGCTGACTTGGTAGTTCCGGTTGTCCTCGAAGTGCTGTGGCGTGCGGAGGACTTCGAGGTTGGGGAATTCGGTGGCGACCATGCCAGCAAGATCGGAGATCGACCAGTTGGAGCGGGAGAGGTTGTAGACGCCGGTCGCTGACTGCTCCAGTCCGCGCACCACCGCCCGCGCCGCGTCCCGGACATGGAGGAGCGGGCGATATTGCTCCCCACCGAAGACGGTGATCCTGCCGTCCCGGTGCGCGCGCTGGGTCAAGGTGTTCAGGACGAGGTCGAACCGGACGCGCGAGAAGTGGTCGGAGAGTCCGTAGAGTGTGCCAAGCCGGAAGATCAGGGCGTTCGCGTCGGCAAGGTAGGACTCGGCTGCCAGCTTAGTCGAAGCGTAGACCGAGAGCGGGTTAGTCGGGGAAGTCTCGTCGAGTTCACTATCCGCTGCGCCGTAGACCGAGCAGGTGGAGAGGAAAATGATGCGACCGGAAAAGTTGTCTGCCAGCCAGCGCACGGATTCCTGATTGACCTCAACAGCGCTGGCTGGATCCAGAGCACAGGCACCGTCACCCACGATCGCAGCCAGCCAGATGACTGCGTCGGCCCAGCGGAGGTGGAGAAGGAGTCGAGCGCGATCGCGAATGTCGCCCCGGACAAACGGAACCGGCTTGCGGTAGGACTCCTCATAGAGCAGGGAGTCATAGACCAGGATGTCGTACGCGGCGGATGGCTTGAGTGCAAATTGGTTGGCATCCATCAGGAGGTCCGTCACCGCTCCACCGACATACCCCGCGCCGCCAACTATGAGAATTTTCATCGTGCCTACCTTTCTGGGATGTGACTGGTAAGGATTCGCACGACGGTCTGAGCGACGTTCGTGCGGAGGTACTCAGAAGGAGGGGCCCAGCCGACGCGGTCTGGTCGAGTGACCTGGCGAACAAGGTCGAGGATGCGAGCTGGATCGGCGCCGGATAGCACGCTCGCGCCACACTCCACCGTCTCCGGCCGCTCGGTGTGATCGCGAAGGATCACGGAGGGGGTCTGCAGAAGGCAGGATTCTTCCTGCACGGTGCCAGAGTCGGACAGAGTGCAGAAGGCCGAGCGCTGTAGGGTGATGAAGTCGAAGAAGCCAAACGGAGGGAGGAAGCGGACTTCGGAATTGCCGGGAGGCGCATAGCCGGTTGCCAGTTGTTTACGAGTATGAGGATGCGTACTAACTATCACCGGCATGGAGTATTTACACTGGAGGCGGTTCAAGGCAATAAGAAACTGGCCGAGGCGTTTCCAGTTGTCTACGTTCTCTGCGCGGTGCAGCGTGACGAGGAAGAACTTGCCTGGCTCCAGTCCAAGCCGATCTCGTACCGCTGCGGCGGCAAGATCGATCTGCCTGCCGTAGTGCAGAATGACCTCCCGGATCGGATTGCCGGTCACGAAGATTCGGTCGTTCGGGATGCCCTCGGCTAGCAGGTTGGCTCGTGAGCGCTCGGTATAGGGAAGGAGAATGGTAGAAGCTTGGTCGATCAGCCGGCGGTTCACTTCCTCGGGCGAGGAAGGAGAGAAGGAGCGGTTGCCGGCTTCCATGTGATAGACCGGGATGCCAAGCCGGGCGGCGACGATCGCGGCGAGAGACGAGTTGGTATCGCCGAGGACTAGCACACGGTCGGGGCGTTCGCGTAGGAGAATGTGCTCAACGGCAGGGAAGGACACCCCTATTTGCTGACCGAATGATCCCGCAGCATTAAGTACATAATTGCGATCTCTAATGTCCAGTTCTTTGAAGAACTGCACCGAGAGATTTGGGTCTGGATTCTGGCCGGTGTTAACCAGAATGTGATTCTCCCGCCCAACCGCTTCGTCGATGAGTGGGATCACGCGCGAAAGGCGTATGATCTCAGGCCGAGTGCCGAGGATGGTGAGTATTTTCATTGGTAGGCCGCCAGTTCCTGAAGCATTGTAGAGATCATCGGCGGTTGTTCGTATCCGGCCGCGTTCCATATTTCCAGGTTCTTACCACCATCATTGGTTGCAAGAGCGCGATCTACTGCCATCGGTGCGTCACCTATGCTGATCTGAATGTCGGTACGCTTGTAAAAATAAGCGAACTGATTGAGGAGAGATGCTTTATTCACCGCGTTTAACGGAATAATGTGCTGCACCTGCTGTAACTCCAATCTTTGTGACATGATCCCGTGACACAGCTTAGCAAAGGTAAGAGTGGTCACGCCATTCCAGTAGTGGTTGGTGTAACCCTTGACCGTCGCTCCCTGCGGTTGCCCCAGAAACCATTCCAGCAGCGAATCCTTTGGCCTGCCCTCTCCCTCCGGCCCAATAATCGAGCAGCGCAGGTAGCGCACGGCGGGGGATCGGATCTCGCCGAGGGACTTGGTCTTACCGTAGATGTCGAGCGCGTCGTGTGGGGAGGACTCGATGTAGTTGCCTGCGCCGAGACCGGAGTAAACACAATCAGTGGCGATCTGGAGGACACGGCATTTCGCCCATTCCGCTGCTTGAGCTAGCTGATGTGGAAACAAGGAATTCACACAAATCGCATTTCGAATGGAAGCTGGATCTGTCTCATCAATCCTGGGTTTGATAACTCCGATACAATTGATCACATAATCACAGCCGTTCAAGATACCGTACAACTTGACAACCGTAGGCCAAGAAGCATCTAAGTCTCGACGAGTCGGACAAATAAGCTCGTACTCCGCCTGCTGTCCGAGAAACCTCTTGACCATCGATCCGAGCATTCCAGTCGAGCCGAGAATTACGACTTTGCGTTTTACCGTCATATCGTCCCCTTGACTTTGTAAGTGTATCTACGTTGATAGCTAACGCATTGCGCAGACCCACTTACTCTACGAATCATTCTACTGCCGCACTTGGGACACTTATCGCTGCTCACCGATCCTCCACCGCCCACGGGTTCCACCGCCGCGCCTCGAATCGCACGTCGTCCACCCGGCTCTCCTCGACCGTGGCCGACGAGAACCACAGCAATCGCGCGTCCTCGGTCAGCGACATGCAGCCGTTCGCGTAGCCGGGAGGGATGGCGAGGATGGCTGGCTTGCTGGCCGAGAGCACGAACCTCTCAACCTCTTCCTCCAGTCCTGGAATCGGGTCGATGACGACTGTGCAGACCAGCGCCGACCCCGAGACTGCCATGACCCATTTCCGCTCGCGATGGTGCCCGTGCCAGGCGCGGACCAAGCCGGCGCGATGATTGGAAGTGAGGTAGGTTCGCTTGACTCCGGCGTCGGCTGGGTTGAACTCGTTGACGAAAGCGACCTGGCCACGGTCGTCGACGGCGAGGGCGCCGGGGATTAGGGTGGGGACGAGATAATCCATGCTGACCTTTCTTACTCAGGGATCGGGTTAGGACAGGAGGAGGAATAGCCATGCTCGACGTGTGCCATGTAATACCTAGCCTCTGCCGAAAGATTTGCGCTGTCTTCATACCACGGAAGGTGGCGCATCACGTATGGAAAATCCAAACGAACGTGTTGAACTCCACCAGTGTTAGCCAGAGGCCAACGCTCCCAATTGGGTTGAAGCAGAGAAAAGGTGGTATCTATTGCCGCGTTCCAGCAATCACCTGCCTCGTATTTACGAAGCCAATAGTCAGATTCACACATTCGCATGTGATCTCTCTGCGCGAAGCAGGATGGCAAATCATCTATGCGAAGTGCAGGCCCTACCTTAGCGGGATGATACCGTTCCTCAACTTCCAGCATCTTACGAACGAGATCCAAAGGGCAGTCGGCATCCGGAACGCAATCTGGGTCACTTACAATAAATGGACCGGTTTGTTTAAGGTGTAAATCAAGTCGCCAAAAAACCTCATGCCCGAGATTAGCACCGACATGTACTAGTTGAATGCCATCCATTGCAGGAGAGTCGAAGAACTCCAAAAGAGGGGGCCACGAACTTTTATTATCCAAGAGCGCAATTGATGTCATCCCGGCGCGGCGGAGCCACGATAGTAGTTGTCGCAGTCCTCGGTCGAGATTGTTGAACGAGGTGATATAGATCGACACATCACGATAATCTAAGGAGGTCACGCCAACACCCCCAGTTTATTTTGCCGTTTTATCTTCAGTGCCTCCTCGTTGGCACGCTGGCACGCCTTGCAATAGCGATACCTCACTTTTTGTACTCCGGTGCGCTTGGCTCTGCCTCGTCCTCGTCGACCCTCGCCAACCGCACGCCATCCAACCCTTTCAGCCAGGCCAGTAGCTGCTCGCGGAACCACTCGACAGTGTCCAGGTCGCGGCAGAGGATCGTCGCGCTCTCACCGAGCAGCCAGCGGTAAGCGGGCTTGGGCTTCGACACTGTCCCAGGGCCGTAGCACCCGAGCATGAGCCGGAGCCGAATAGACCCCATCTCAGTAAGGCAGGCCTCGAAGACTTCTTGATTAGAAGGTTCGTCTACGACTGAGGCGCTTTGTACTTCCACACGAATGTTGTCGTCCTGCCACTGGGTGCGAGGGAGACGGGATCGGGGGCTCACTGGTTCACTTCCTTCAGAACTGAAATTTGGTAGGTCTTGCCTGCGTTGGGACAGTCTTGCCATTCAATGTCGGGATGTTGGGCCAGAGGGAATTGGTCTAGGTCTATGCTGAAATACCGACGGCAGCACAGGCAGAAGATTCCCAGATCGTGCTGGATCACTCCCTCGGTTTGTTCATTGCGTTCGGACATTACTCTGCCTGCTTTCCTGTTCTCGCCGCGAGGACTTCCCTCCGCAGCCGGTTCGCATACTCGGTCAGCTCGGCCTTGGGCAGCGCCGGTCCGTGCTTGAGCCGACGAAGGATCTGCTGGCGCTCGGCGGGGGTGAGGTCGGAGCCAGGGAGATGGTGGCTGCGTTTGGTCAGAAGGTTCGAATCATGATCGGTCACGCCAGCCACCGCCTTCCAGATCGCTTCTCTTCCTGCTCGCGCTGCCGGACCGTCTCCTGCCTCTCGCCCGGCTTGACCATCCTCGACGACTTGTGCGCTTTGATCACCGACCCGTAGGCGTGGCCGATCGAGAAGTTGTACAGCGAGCCAGGGTTCATCACAGCGCGGGCCTCGTCTAGAGACACGGGCCAGTGCGACCACTCCGCACCGGTCGAGCGGAAGTGGACCAGGAGGGCAGGACCGGCGGGCTGGACGAGGCGGTTCCGGTCGTCTCGGACTTCGGGGGCGGAGGCTGACCATTCGAGCCAGGAGAAGACCTTGGAGGGGGAGGGATCGAGACGGAGGGAGGTTGGCTCCTGCTCAGCTAGCTGGCCCTGCTGCTCGGAGGTGGGGGACTGGCTCATTCAAGAGGAAGAATAGCACGAGGGGTGGTTGGTTGCAAACTTTATTTTTGGGTCGGGTCAGTCTGCGCCTAAGCCGCTTGCATCATCCCCTCGATCCGGTCTGCGAACCGCCGCGCCAGGGCTCGTACTTGGTGATTGGGTTAGTTGCCATCTGACACCTCCGCCGCCTTACCACACCGACACCCTCGCAGCACCCCATCCGGCACCTCTCCGACTCGAACCATGTGAACCGTGACCCCATTCCAAGGCACCGGCTGAAGATCGCGCACGTGCTCGAAGAACGGGTCGGCCTCGCGGTCCAGCCGCTCGCACCGATCCTTCAGGTCGGCATAGGTAGCAGGCGAACAGTCCACTTTCCAGCCGCCGAACGCTTCCTTAGCCCGCTGGCCGAACTCCTCGCGCCAAGTGAAAACCTCGTCTAGGGGAACGTCGCGGATTCCGCTGACCCCTGCTCCATCTTTATGCATGTGCCTCTCCAACAGGCAAGCATCATCCTCACCATAGTGATAATGGCAATACTCGTTGCAAGTCGAGCAGTCACAATACGGGCTGGGCTCGAACTGGTGGTCGATCTGTATCTCCATACGCATCAGGCCACACCTCCCACAGACCGCCCGACCGCCCCCACCCCGACCCCAACCAGCCTCGCCACTTCCGCCAGCGGCAGCCCTGCCCCCGAGTCCGGGTCTACCCAGGCTAGCCAGTCCGCGACCAGCACGGCCTGAGCCGGATCCAACTCCGCTGCGCGCCTGCCCCGCCGCCTGATCCTTCCTCCAGCCGCCCGGCATCGCCAGCACTCACATCCCACGCGCCCTCTGCCATGCGGCGGGCGGACGGCGCGCGTGCGGAACCCGAGCTTGGCGGCCATAGCGAGGGAGACGCCGAGCGCTGCGGCGGCCGACTCGGCCGACTCTCCTGCCTGGACCCTCGTCGACAATTCTGCCATCCTCCGCAGTGCAGCCTGTTTCTTCGGGGCTGGCCGAGCCGGGCCACTTGGCTGGGCACACGAGGGGCGGTTGAGCCGACCGACGAGCAATCCGACGCGCTGGCGAGTGACCCCCAGTTCCCTCCCGACCTGCGCCAAGGTCAGGCCAGGATAGTCAAGCAAGTGGCGGCGGAGCCGATCTCGGAAGACCTCGGGAGGAAGGTCGATGCGAGCCTGAGCGAACGAGATCGGGCCGGGGTGGCGGGGGATCGAGAAGGGAACGAGAGGGGACGAGTCTGCAATAGGCGTACTAGTCATATGCTCAACCTTATCCCAACTCCCAACCATTGTCAATCCAAAAAAGAGAAGATCCCAGGCTTCCCTGAGACCTCTCTTGCCGAGTGCTACCTCTAAACCGCCCGGCGCGGCCACTAGTCGTATCAGGAGCAGCTTCCCGTGATGCGCTGCACGAACCCGCGCACCGTACGCTTGGCCGGCCGTCCGATTATTACGTGGTCTGTTGGAACGTCACGGCTGTCGGCGTCAGCACGGTCACTGGAATCGACGGCGTGATGGTCACGGTCAAACCTTCAGGACTTGTTGAGGGGTTGGGTGTGAATATGCTCGTCGCCCAAACCACATTGAACGGAGATGCTGGGTTGTCCACGAAAGTCGATGGAAGGGGGATGGTAACCACCAATCCGGTCTCGTCCACCGTGGGAGTAACGGTCGAGTCGCTGGAGGTGACGGTGAAGGTTGTGCCGGCAGGGAACTGCGCGCCGGCTGGGGCGATGGTTCCGGTGTAGACCAGGGTGTTGCCTGCTACGGGAGGAAGCATTGTGATCTCCTTGAAGGTGATGAGGTTGGGGGTTTGGTGGTGCAGAAGGTGGACAATCTGCCATACCGACTGCTGGATTTGCTTGACGTCGTGCTCGATGCGTTCAAGACGGCGCTCGATCTCGTGCCTTTCTATTCCGGTCATCGTGCGTCCTCCTGAGATGATAGTACCCTGCTTCGATGACAAACAGTCTGACCTACTTTGACCGCTGGCCGCGACGGAATGCTTCGACGATGGATTCGTTAAGTGGTTCGGCTAAAGAGTGGAGTTCAACCCCGTTCACCTTGAAGGGGTTCTTCCACAGCAAATCCCTGATCTCTTCCGGCACTGACGGTTCTTCCGCAAGGAACATGCGGCGTTGCCACTTCTCAACAAAAATACAGAATATATCGTTTGCCGGAAACTGGCAATTTGATTCCATATCCTTCAGTATTTTCTCAGTATGTTCCTCTGTCAGCACAATCGGATTCTTTGATAGCCAGAGGAGAGCGGCTTAAAGAATCCTCCGCGCCCCCTCCTCTGCTGTCACATAACCGCTGTAAGTTGCTCGTCCCGCCTGCAACATACCGTCAGGTACTTTGATCTTACCGTCCATCATCACCCCTCCACTTCCTTCCGCCATGCTTCAAAATCAAACTCTCCGGCGTCTTGTCTTTTCACCCAACCCAACGCGCGTCCAGATGTGCCGGGAAAATGCCAGAGAAGTGGATAAATCAAAAATCCAGTCACTTTTTCATTGCGCGTGTTATTCATCGGATTGGCCTCGATACACCCAAACCACACGTCCAAACCAAACAAAAACAACAAAATCCGTATACGTCTAAGACGGACTCCGAAATACCATAGGGTACGTTTCGGAACTACAATCTTACCGTCCATCGTCGCCCCTCCACTTAAGAGTCAATTTCCGCGTAGTTAATCATGTCGTACATGGTTTGGAAAAACCCCCTCTTGTCTTTTTTGCAATTTCTCCAAACAATATGAACAATTCTCCATCGTCCAAAGATGAGACGTAATGTGTGCATCTCCTACCTCCACGAGATGTGCATACCGCGCAGCATCTCCATATCCGCATCGGTCAGCAAATCATTGAAGGCCCAAGATACCGGACCTAAGACGCCGTCCCTTATGGCTTCGGCGATCATGTCCTCTCGGGCGTCGAACTCGGACTCACGAGCACGTTGGATCTCCCGCCGCTTCCAGTTTATGTTTCTCAGATCGCTCAACTTTCGCATCATCGATCACGCTTTCTCATCTTCCAATCAACCATAGCGCACATGAACCAGTCCCTAGGCCACTCCCAGAGTAGAATAACCGGTCAAATCTCCACCTCAACACCCTACTATCACTCTCGTTAGTTTGCAACCATAATTTTTGGAATTATTTTGCGCAGGGTCATAGTCACCGACGCGAGGCCCTAGTCGGCCGGCGAGAGGGGGGCTCGGCGATCCGCCGATATGGAACCATCAAGGCCGGCGCGCGCCGATTCACCGACAGGAAGGGATTCGCGCGCCAATCTGTCCGTTTAGACTCTTAGGGATTCCCGCGCGATTGTCCAAAAGGGAGAATCCCTATCTAATTGGACGCGCTTCAAGAGCCGGCCGCCTGATCATCTAGGGTGTAGCCTAGACAGACACGTCTGGCCTGAACCTGTGAGCCTGTGAGCATGAAAATAAATGACCGCGTATTCATTGATCGAAAGTGAGATTTGCACAGGTACAGTCCAACTATCTTCTATGGGCCTATTGACAAGAGGAAGGAATTGTACGATATTAGAGAAGTCGCAAGGGACCGCGAACGGGTCTGGGAGATAGCTTCTAGTCAGAGGTACCAGAAAAAATCCATCGGTTGAGCCGATTAGAGACTAGAAAAGGGGACCGGTAAACGGTCCCCTTCAGGAGAACAAAGACAATGACTGAATCGACCTGCCATACGATACCGGAACAAAACGAGCCCAAACGAATTGCGCGCTGGGAATCTCGCGGCGGCAAATACTGGGTCGACCTTTTCTTCAACCCTTGCTTTCACCTCTGCAATGGCACGGATGTAGTCGACGCACATTACCGGGGGCAGGGGTGCGGCGGCCCGGTCGACGGCCAGACAGAGCTGGAAGCGATCGCCGATATGCAACGACGCATTGACCGCGGATACTTTCAGGCGGATGCAAACAAGACTCCGATGCACAGAGTAGAGGTATCAGCATGAAAACCTACATGGGTTGTAACGTCACACGCAGTTCCACTCCCGGTTACGCTTTGCCGTGGTCAGCTTACGTTAACGGCCGTTTCGTGTACGCCGATACGCTCGCAGGAATCAAGGAATTGATTCGAGTGGAATTGACCGGCCGCGACTATCAATCGAATAGAAAGCGGGTGAGCAAGTGAAGAACACAAGCAATCCGATCTTCGGTTACCCATGGGAAGAGATTCAAGCCCGGCAACAAGGCACGTATCGCCCCAAGCCGATAGTCTTCTCGCCCTTGCCGGCAGCAACGGATGAAGACCGCGCGTTGCTCGCTCAATATGGATCTATCGAAGCGCTCAAAGTCGCCGGACTCTTCGGAGTAGTGGACAGATTGAGTCGTGAGGTATCCGCATGAGGCGCCCAACGATCTATGAAGCGCTGGCAGCCAAACTGGGGCGCGCGCCAACTAACGATGAATTGCGCGCGGATGTGCAAAGAATCAAGTCTGAAGCGCTGGCGCTGCGGTCCGAGCGCGCGATTCGACGCGCAGTTTGACTGAATGGTTGACTCGTTAGTGGGAGTTAACGTAGGTTAACTCCCAATGGTAAGCGGGGTTATGGTTGTGGGTTAAGTGGGGCAGGACAGGGCAGGGCAGGGCAGGGAACGAAAGGGAAAGGTTGGGGCAGGCTATGGCGAACCCATTCACATTCTACAAGTCACCTCACACAGTCTCGGAGCATCAGTCCAATGCAAACTATTGGACCTATGCCAAGATGGACGCGATTGACAAGATGCAAGAGTGGGAATCGGCGCATCCACGGGAAGTGGTGCCGTGCGAGATACAGGCGGATGTGCGTACAGCGCGCTGGGTCGAAAAGGAATACATTCGCAAGGCACAACAGGCAAGGGAGCAGGCAGGGCAGGCAGGGCAGACAGGCAGCTAGCAAACCCCCCCCCCCCAACCGTATCGGCAATAGCAAAGCGCGCCGATGGAGGCAACGCTAATGACAACTTCAATCCATCCATCCGAAGACTCAATGAACGTAGCAGGACTGGTCCTGCCTGACGTTCCACTCTCTATCGAGCAGCAAATGGGATACAAGGTTTACGCGCTGGTCTATCAAGCCGGAATTGCGAACGTGTTCCAGGTTCGCACGGCCAATTACGGCACGTTTGGCCGTGAAGCAAAGCGGATCTATCAAGGAGACTTCAGAACGGCGGAGACTTTGGTCAAGGGTATTATCATAGGCGATGACAAGGCGCTGGTGTTCACGGGTCACTGCAATATGGCTGGAGATGTGGCGGAGCAGCCTTGGAGCGAACGGTTAGACGAAGCGCCGTTCTCGGACCAGTTTCGCCCGGTATTCAAGGGATACAAGCCGATTGTTGCAATTGAATCGTAGGCAGCCGGAGCCGGCAAGGCAAACGAACCTCCAGCGGCCTGGGGCAGTGCCGGCAAACTGCCTACGAGGTAGGAGAGATGGCCAGACAATACGCAACACCGAAGTTTATCGAAGGCGACAAGGTAGCCTACTCTGTGCAATTCCTGCGGTCGATTGGTATGAGTCACGGCGAGATGGCGCACGCGCGCGGGAGGATAACTGGTTTTATGCCGCTGGGAGAATCAACCCTGCTCGCGTCGATCACTTGGGACAAGGGAGAATTCCCCGGCAAGGTCAACGTTGCAAACCTGGCCAAGGTTGGCGCGAACCCACGGTTCTGCAATGTCGATTGAGGCAGCGGTGGAGCTGGGCAGGCAGGCAAGGCGGTCGCGGCGGCCTAGTCCACCGGCAGCCAGCCTTTAGCCATCACCCTCGGACCCTCTTGCCGCTCCCGCTGCTTCTCGCGGCGGCCAGCCAGCAACCTCTCAGCGGGGGAGGGCTGGCCGAGGGCGGTGGCGAGCTGGGCAGCGCGAGCGGCAGCCTTGTTGCCGCGCGCGCGGAAAGTCGCCTTGCCCCAGTCGGACCCGAGCGGGTGCAGCGCTAGCCGCTTGGCGACCCCGGTCAGGATTGCCCGGCGCCAGTGGGGGAGATCCGAGCCCCAGCGCGCGCAGAACTTGTGGAGGAGCTGCTCGGCCTTGCGTTGCTGCTGCCAGGTCAGGGAAGCGAACGGGCCGGCGGGGTCCGAGCACAGGCGAGGCGGGAGGTGGCGACCCGTGGCCGGGTCGCGCTGAAAGGCTTGGAGGCGGGGCAGGCGAGCCGCGGCGACGGCGTGCGATGGGTCGTAAGGCATGAGCGGGCGCGGGGTCGGGCGGGGGTAGGTGGGGCGGGGGCCGGAGGCGGGGGCGAACGGGTCAGAGGTGGCAGGGTCGGCTGCGAGCTGGTCGGCGGGGTCGGGCTGGGGCGGTGGCCAGGTCGGCATGAGAGTAGGTTAGCAAATTTCTGAAAGGGAGGGAAGGGAAGATGCATTGCACGCGATGTGGTGGAACTGGATTCTTAAACGGCGCACAGATTCCCGATGATGTGTTCGACAAGGGAACTGAAGCGACACGGCGCTGGATGCTCAACACACCGATTGCCCATGATGTACAGGTCTGTGATTGTTGCGGCAATGGTGAAGAGTGGCACGGCGAGGCCGGAGAGCATTACGGCCCTAGCGATCCATCCGGCATGGAAGGCCCTTATGCTTACAACGGCGGCTTGGCTGAGTGCAACTAGCTCGGCGGCTGGCAGAAGGTTTGCGAGTATTTTCACACAGGCTATTGACAACGGTTTGGAAAGGTGGTAGGAGTATGGTAAGCAATCGGAAAGGCAAGAGTGTGATGGTGGCAGCTAAGACGGTGGTAGCGACGGCGGCGACGGCAGCGGTGCAGACAGCCAAGCCCAGAGCAATGAACGCGGCAGAGTTCTCTGCGCTGCTGGCTGACCTGGACGCGTGTTTCGAGGCTCGCGAGTGGGCCAAGGGGAAGAACTTGCGCGTGGTCTGGCAGACCTGCGACCGGGCGGACTGGCTGCTCTGGCTGGTCGGCAGGATGGAAGGCATAGAGGGATGGCCGGACAGGAAAGCAATTGTTGCGGTGGCTTGCGACTGTGCCGAACTGGCGCTGTCGTTCGTTGCGCGAGGAGAGGACCGGCCAAGGCTGGCGATCGAGACGACGCGGAAGTGGTTGCGAGGCGAGGCGACAATTGAGCAGGTGAGAACGGAGGCGGCGTGGGCGACGGAGCCCGCGCAGTCGACCAATTCGATTTTATCCTGCGATGCGGCGGCCTGGGCCGAAGCCTCGAAACGATCCTTCACGTAATTCGCGGACAATACTAACTCAGAAAGGATTTTTCCCAATGTGCAAATTCGCAAGCTT